>Ga0310122_10000021_pt1 | contig 134308 bp, 130 predicted proteins | sample CB6_Bottom_1051__FD_203503 | JGI IMG/M metagenome (GOLD analysis project Ga0310122, IMG submission 203503) | Marine microbial communities from Western Arctic Ocean, Canada - CB6_Bottom_1051 | ecosystem: Environmental > Aquatic > Marine > Oceanic | place: Canada: Western Arctic Ocean... | reverse complement strand
CTTGAAGCCAAATTGGCACAACAAGTTCAACAATAAGGTGACTGACTCATGTTCGAATATGACACATTGCGTTTAATTTGGTGGGTTCTGATTGGTGTACTGCTGATTGGTTTTATGATCACCGATGGTTTTGATATGGGAGTGGGGGCGTTGTTACCGTTTATTGGTAAAACGAACGCTGAAAGACGAGTCATGATCAACTCCATCGCGCCTCATTGGGACGGCAACCAAGTTTGGTTAATTACCGCAGGTGGCGCGTTGTTTGCGGCTTGGCCTTTGGTTTATGCGACATCGTTTTCAAGCCTTTATGTGGCGATGTATTTGGTGCTTATTTCATTGTGGTTACGTCCTTTGGCGCTTGAGTATCGAGCAAAGATCGACAGCGATCAGTGGCGACAAGTATGTGACTTGGCAATTTCGTTCTCAGGCTTCTTCCCTCCTATCTTGTTTGGGGTGGCGTTTGGCAATTTGATACAAGGCTTACCTTTTACGCTCAATAGTTTCTTGATGGTTGAGTACCATGGTTCGTTTATCGATTTGATCAACCCATTCGCGCTTTTGTGTGGTCTAGTCGGGTTATTGATGGCGCTGTTACAAGGCGGTGCGTGGTTGATGATGAAAACCACAGACGCAGTGTACAAAAAGGCAAGAACGGTGACGCAGGCGAGTGCTGTACTTATCGCTTTCCTCATGGTGATTGGCTGTATGGCGATAAACCATATTGACGGGTATCTGATAGCCAGTGTGATGGATCATAGCTCAGCTTCGAATCCTTTGAACAAAGAAGTCGTTACACAAGCAGGCGCTTGGTTAACCAACTTCGATACGTACCCTTGGATGTGGTTTGCACCGATCGGCAGCGTGACCATTCCATTGCTGGCTTTGATTGGCGCAAGGTTGAAATGGGATGCGATTGCTTTTATTAGTTCAAGCCTGACTAACGCTTGCATCATCTTAACGGCGGGTTTCTCGATGTTCCCGTTCATTATCCCGTCTAGCGTTAACCCGAGTAATAGCCTAACGCTGTGGGATTCAACATCGAGCGAACTGACCTTGAACATCATGACAGGCGTGGCGTTTGTGATGGTACCTATCATTCTGTGTTATACCGCGTTCAGTTATCGAACCATGTTTGGACGACTCGATAGTGAGTATGTCGAACATAATGGCCACTCACTGTATTAAGGAGTTTCTCATGTGGTATTTTGTTTGGATATTGGGCTTATTCCTAGCCTCTGCATTTGCAGTTTTGAATGTTATCAGCCTAGAGAAAAGTGACTCAGAAACGGAGTCTTAATCGCTGATCAGGGCTTTATAAGAAAATGAGAGTTATATAGAAAACAAGAGCTATATAAAAAGACCAGAAGCATGAGTTTCTGGTCTTTTACGTTTTGTAATGTGTTGACGTATTATTCCAGAATAAGGTTTTCTTTAATCTCATCGTTAAGATACCCCTGATCAAAATCTGGTGTCATGAATTCGACGGAGGAGGAGTCTAGAAAGCTGGTTTCTAGATAACTCGACTCTAGATAATGGAAATCTAAGTGATCAGCACTTGCGTAGGTGGGAATCGCAGAAAACAAAACGATACTGATCGCTGCAGCGATATTAATGACTTTGTTACGTTGAGAAGTAATTTTCATAGTAGTGCCCTCGAAAGGTGGGCAAATCCATCTGCCTATGAGAATTGAATCTGAGATATTTAGAAGTCGTAAGACAAACCAAGTGTGATGATGCTGTCGTTGTCGATTGGTATTATTGGACCACCGCCAATTTGTAAGTCACCCTCGTTGGTATTGAAGTAGGTGTATTTCAAGTAGGGTGTCCAGTCGTCAATGCTCTTTGATAGGACGACTTCGTGTTCGTTAGTGCGGTAATCGTCTTGGTCAATGAGATCGGCGCCAACATTGGATCCGTCACGGTTCTCGTGAGTGTATTGGTAAGCTAAATCCCAACCTGCGAGAGAATACCCCGCACCGGCGATGAACTTATTGGTGTTGATCGTAGTGTCGCTTAGTTTTTCGGGTACTTGCCCTGACTGGTTATATCCCAATCCACTGAATACATTGAAGTTGTCGTTCACTTGATAATCAATAATACCTTCGATTAATAACTCTTCACCGTTGTCCCATTTACCGAGTTCACCGTATAGGTTGAACGTGAAAGACTCGCTGATGTGAAAGTCGTGGCCGTAACCCGCTGCCAGCCAACCCTGGTCATCAAAACCTATATAGACTTGTCCATTTTCTGAGGTATCGATTAATGCGCCAGCTTCTGTGGTGTAGACACCATTATCAGCAGCATTAGAGGCAACGTTTTGTTCGATGTAAACTTGAGTCGAAGTCGCAAACGCTGCGCTGCTGAGTAACGTAAGTGGTAGAGCAATAAGGTTAAGCTTTTTCATGGATTCTCCAGTGTCGTTCTATTGAATTAACTTGCTGGAGAGTATGTGATTAAACTGAATTTATATTAATAGCGTTAACTTTAGTTAAAACCTCAGTTTCATTTATGTTTTCTTAATGCTGACTTGATTGCTTCACGGGTTTTGATGTGTTGTTCGTCATTAGCATAACGGCGGTGATAGAGCATTCGAAACGTGAGCGGTTTTAATTTGATGGGGATAGGGTGAACGCGTAAGCCAAGCGCCGGTGCGAGCATTTCTGCAAAAGAACGAGTAGAAGCGGCGATATAATCTGTCGTGCTTGCCAAAATCAGCATGCTTGAAATTGAGCTGGTTTCAATTCTGACTTTTCTCGGCTCGATATCGCTCTCTGATAAAAACTCGACTGTGTTCATGTTGGCGCGTTTGATCTTGAGCGCAATATGCTCCTCTTGGAAATACTCTTCTTTACTTAGTGTCTCACCAATTCGAGGGTGGTTGATTCGAGTCAGACATACGGGCTCCTCATCGACGATGGTTTCTTCAATCAATGAGTGTTTCTTACTCGAAAGTACATCAATGACGATATCCACTTTTTGTGCAGTAAGCGCATCAAACAGTTCTTCCTCTTCGAGCGGCGCTTCCGTAAAGCTTACGCCTTCAACCTGGCTAACGAAATGAAGCAAGCTCTCTGTGCAATAGACTTTAAGGTCATTCTTTTGCTGTTCAACCGTTCCAATGATGTTCAATGGGTCTTCTATCTTATTAGCGAGTGATACCGCTGCTCCAGTGGGCGCGATACCTCGTCCTTCTCTCACAAATAAAGCTTTGCCCACGACACCTTCGAGTCTCTTAATAGCCGCGCTTACCGCGGGTTGAGAAATATCGAGCTGCTCTGATGCCACGGTGATAGAGCTGTGTTTGTAAACGGCCAAAAATGTCGTCAGTAGATTAAGGTCCAAATTCAGTTCCCTCTATTCTTATTGCCACTCATCCAAATCATGGTGGAGTCGTTATTAACTCATAAATGAAATGGAGGTTTTAAGTAAAGTTTACACTATATATCAAGGTTCTGTTTATTAATAAACTTGTTTGCATCGGAGTGAGGAAGGAACTTCATTCATTTACTAAATACTCAGACCGATAGGTGAAACTATGAGAACTTTCGCAAAATTATCAATCATCTCTACAGCAATGATCATCACGACAACCGCTTTTGCTGCTGACCCAATGATGCAATACAACACCAAGCAGACTAACTCTGATATTCAAAAACTCGAGAAATTTGAATATCACGAGGGTGAAACCCTTGAAGAGTATCTGAGCACTCAACCTAAGGGGAACTTGTACTCTTCAGAAGAAGAAGTGCTTTCTGTGTTAATGGGCGGTGTAAACAATGGTGACTATCGCAAAGAAACCAATTCAGGTTGGAAAGAAGGCCTGATGTTTGAGGGCATTGCACCTTATGGTGATCACATGGTGTCGGGCGCAAACTGGTTCCCACGCACTGAAGAAGTTCAACCGGATGAAATGCGTGTCACGTTCATGGGGACATCACCAATGATTCGCCCGGGGCAAGCAAACACCTCGATATACGTAGAATTGGGTAACGGCTCTAACTTTGTCTTTGATTTGGGTGAAGGGTCAATTGCGAACTACGTAGCGGCGGGTGTCGCGATGAATGAACTCGACCATATCTTCATTACTCACTTACACGTAGACCATTACGGCTCGTTACCTTACCTGTATCAATTTGGTGGTTGGAATGGTCGCTGGGAAAAGCCGCTTAACATTTATGGTCCGAGTGGTGCGACTCCAGAATATGGCACTCGTCATATGATTGAAGGCATGCAGCAAATGTTGAACTGGCACACCGATGCATTTGATGTGTTTCCATCAGGCAACGACATAGTGGTACACGAGTTTGATTTCCGCGACGACGGTGGCGTTATCTATGACCAAGACAATGTCGAAGTCATTCACTGGCGACGCAGCCATGCAAAAGATGGCGCGTCTGGCTATCGCTTAAATTGGACTCAAGATGACGGTCGAGTGCTTTCGTTTGTTTGGACAGGAGACGGTCGCCCAACCGAGTTGGATTTGAAATACGCAAAAGGTGCAGACTTGTTCATTACTGAGCTGCAAACCGAAACGTTTGGTGTGTCTTCGATTATTCAAGGTGTGCCGCCATTCTTAGCACGTTACACCGTTGATACTCACCATACACCAGCGTACGCGGCGGGTTATGTGGCGAATGAAGTACAACCGCGCTTGTTCATGACAACGCACATGACATTCGACCCATATCTTAATGAGGAAACTGTTGCAGAGGTTCGCCACCATTGGCAAGGACCTTACCACTTCGGTGCGCCTGATGGCATTGTCGTTAACATGACTAAAGATAATGCGTGGGTTCGTGAAGGTATTTTGCCTGATTTTCCGAATGCGCGAGCGCCACAATTTGATATGGCAGATGGGTCTGACTTTAGAATCCCATTACCTAAAAACAGCCGTGAAGACATACAAGAACAAGAGATTCGTGATTTAGAGTTGGACCCAAAACTGTACTACCCAGAAGGCTACCACCCAGAGCTGTTAACAGAGTGGCCAGTCGACCGTGACATCGTGATCCCAGCTGAACAAGTACCAGAAGCAATGAAGCAAGGTATGAACACCAAGCAAGAATACATGGATAGAGTGCGTGCTCACCACAATCTTGAGCGCAAATCGGTAAGTCGTCCAACTGAGCCAGGTGAAGGAGCAGGAACAGACAACAAATAGGGTATTTGTAGTGAGGGCTGATATTGCCCTCACATCCTAAAAAGTTAGGTAAATAAACCCATTCTCTTACTCAATCATAAAACTATTGCTTACCACTTCTTTGCTTAGAATATCTGGAGTTCATTATGAAAAAATCAATTTTAGCGGTCGTCATTCTATCTTTAGTGTCAGCGTCTGTTTTCGCTAACGGACAATCCAATGCTCACAACTATCAACCTGGTGCGACGAATAACTCAGAACGTTTAGCGGATATTGATCCTAACTACGAACTGACCTTACCTTCAGAAAAAGTAGGCTACACCATGTATGACAACCAATCCATGTCAGATGGCGGGACTTACACAACGTATGTCAAACCGAATCCTTCCGATGCAATGCATGTCGCCGATGAAGGCTCGCTAAAAATAACGCATGGAGAAGGTGGTGTCATTATGACGGAATACACCACAAAGAATGGGCAACACACGTTTTCAGTGATGTGCGGCTACACCTCGGGTCCATCATACTGGGCTGACGGAAAACCAGCGAAGGTATGTGAAGAGGCGCAAGCACTAGCGGTTGCATTGGAAGCAAAAGGTGAATGGGAGGTGAAGCCAATGACTTACACCATCGCACCAGCAAGAATCGTAGTTGATAAGTGATTTTTGTATACAGAACGCTCGTTATATCGAGCCTCGTTATCCAATCATATTGATTATTTGTAGTGAGATAGAGGGGTACTCAGGCTGAAATGGTCTTGAAGTTCCCCTTAACTTGGCTCATCTCACAAGAAGCTAAGTCAGCCAACTAATCAAATTTGTATTCGAAAATACATAAGGTCTATCCCATGAAAAATACCATTAAGCTACTGGCTATCGCATGTGTTTTACTTACTCCAATGCTTGTCGCCGCTGCCGAACATAATCACAGTCACAATCATTTTAACCCTGAATTAGAGAAACTTGGCGACGACATTATTGGTCTAACCGTGTGTTACAAAAATGGGCATCTATCAGATGAGAATCAAGAGCCTGCGTTTATGAACCTTATCAACCATGCCAATGTAGAAGGTGAGGAGTTGGGGATGTACTACATGGATAAGTTGGGTCCTAAAGCTGAGCAAATCATGAGTGATGACGACGCTCGTCGCTTATGGACTCAAGATTATTGTGCTGATTTGACTGACACTTATTTGGATTCAGATAAGCTAGCTCAAAGATCAAATGAACATCAAAGTCATTCACACGGCCACGATCATAACCATAACCATAATCACGATCACCATGGACATGGCGACTTGACACCAGAGGTGCTTGAGCAAGATATCGAACGAGGTCGTTTACTCAGTATCAACTAAGCCCAATAAAATAAACGTACTTACTTTGTTACCTCTTGGCACAAAATGGTAAGACTCGAATCGAGCGAATGACTAGAATTATCTCAAACGAAACAAGTGAATTAGGGCGGATTCTAGTCACTTTATCTTATTCGAATGGATGCTTTGAAAGCTCGAAAGAGGATTATTTTATGTACGAACTCACACTGATTCTAAGCCTAATGATGGGTGGCGCTGACAGCACAGCAGAAATGGAAGTTAACACCCAATTTACGACTCTTGAGCAATGTAATGAAGAAGGCGCAGCGTTAGCTAAGAAGCTCAATGCGACAGACCTTAAAGTCATGCAAGTTCAATGTGAACGTGATTAACTAGATCAAGATGAACCAAAGCTAACTAACTCCATAGATTTGGCGGCGTGGGCACGCCCGAGGTGCCCATATCGAATTACCTCCAGTTTAACTAACCTTGATTCCTCAAATGTACTTCTTCAGATCATCCACATACATTCCCCACATCAGCCCCAATAAAAACAATTTCATCTAACCTATTGTTAATTATTTACTATTTGATAGTGTGTCTAGGTGCACATTAAGGATGTGTTTCATATTTAGCGGTGAAAATAGTAGGAGTTGCGATGAGTATTATAGTGAGACGGTCTGAACCGTCAGATGCAAAGGGAATAAAAGAAGTTTACGAATGCACTAATGCTTATACCGGTACGCTGCAACTCCCAAATCCATCTCTGGAAAGCTGGCAAAAACGAATCTCTAATATGCCTGACAACGTGTACTCGTATGTCGCGATGATCGACGATGAGATTGTTGGCAACTTGGGAATGGAAGTGTGTGTGAACCCAAGAAGACGACATGTTGCTTCATTTGGTATGGGTGTTAAAGACGATGTGTTAGGCAAAGGTGTGGGTAGTCAGCTGCTCGCGACCGCGATCGACTTGTGTGATAACTGGATTAACATCAAACGACTTGAGCTAACGGTCTATACCGATAACGAAAGAGCGATCAGCCTGTATAAGAAATTTGGCTTCGTGATTGAAGGGGAGTCAGCAGGATTTGCCTTTAGAAACGGCGAATACGTAGCGGCTTATCATATGGCTCGACTGGTATAGCATTTAGCTGCAATTAACACTCGGCTACAATTAACACACAGCTGTATTTAACACAAAGCTACAACTGACACTCGGGTACAATAAGCACACAGCTACGATTAACACAGTTAGAATTAACTGACAGATAATAAAACGCCACGTTATTTAAACGTGGCGTTTGCTATTTTAGTGAGCTGCTCGTTTTAACAGCTTCATACTCAGTGCAACTTAAGCCGTTAGTGGCTCAAGGTTCGCAGGACGGTAGTGTACAGATTTTAGTACTTTACCTTGGCGAACTGTCTTGCCTTCAGATACGAAATCTTCCGCACACTTAGCGATGATGTATTCGCCTTTTTGAACCGCCATCAGCTTGATGTTCTGCTCAGCATAGAAAGCTTCTGTTTCAGCGTATTCAGTTTCGTTGCGACATACTTTACTCATGTTGCTTGAGTGTACTTCGTCCCAGCAAGGTAAGAAGTCAATTGAGCGGTTTTTAGAAACATTCAATAGCAGGTCGATCAGGTAGCTGATTGCTAGGTTGTCTTCAACCTTAGCTTGGCCAAGGTGAACCAGACGCCCCATCAAAACATAAACGCTGTCTACAATAGCGTCCGCTTGTTCGATTTTTGAGTCAGCTTCTGCAAGTTCTGTCAGTTCTTCGATCGCTAGAGAGGTATGTAGCGTATCGCCCTTTTCGTCCATTGTTTCAGGAGCAGCAACAGGCAGATCAAAAGTACTGCGGAACTCTTCAATGTCGCGGTAAAGGTGATCGTAGATTTCTTGGCTTAGTTGAGAAAGGTTCATTTTCCTATCCATTCTGTTTCGTTAATGGGGTATTTTACCAAAGCTAGGAATAGGGTGCTAACGCAAAGTCGAAGAAGTCGACTTTTATTCATTGGACCAATGAGGTATTTTGCATACAAACCAATTGATTATTATGTTTTTTTACACTTTACTCTTCTTAATATACCAAATATTAATGTTGCCATTAACTTTGGCTGCAGTGGGACCCCATTTATGAACCAAGCCAGTGAAAGCGAAATTGTTATACGTCGCTTGTATCAAATCACCAATGATTACCGGAAGGGCTTCGATATTCAGATCGCTCAGCTGCTTATCATGGGGCTTGAACGCTTCAACCTTGATATCGGTATTTTATCTAAAGTCGAGGGTAATTCTTATTTAGTCGAGCACTGTGTTACGCCAGAAGGGGTTGAACTCAATAGCGGTGACACCTTCGATTATCGTTCAACCTATTGCGAAATTACATGTAAATCGATTGGTCCTATCTGCATTGAGCATTGTGGTAAACACGATAAGTATGCGACGCATCCCGCTTACCAGTCTTTTGGTTTAGAGTCTTATATTGGCATCCCGATTTTCGTTAATGATGAGCTTTATGGCACTTTAAACTTTTCAAGCCCAGCCCCCTATCATCGCGAGTTCAAAGAGTTCGATGTCGACGTGATGAGACTAATGGCATCATGGATTGAAGTGGAGCTGGTTAGAAGACAGCAAGAACGAAAACTCAAAGAGCTGAATGAGAAGTTAGAGTACCAAGCTCTTTATGACCCTCTTACACACTTACCGAATAGACGTTGCTTGTTCAAAACGTTGAACGCAGAAGTGGAGCAGTTAAAAGGATCTTTAGGAAAGGGAACCTTAGCGGTTGTCGACATCGATTTCTTTAAGGTCGTTAATGATACTTACGGTCATCAAATGGGTGATGTTGTCTTAAAGAAAGTGGCGAACGTGCTGAGCAATAACACTCAAGAAGGTGAGTTTGTGGCGCGCTTTGGTGGCGAGGAGTTCATTCTTTGGTACCCAAATAAAACACCAAGTTGTGTTGAAGATAAGTTCATGACTCTTTTGCAAGAGATGAAGAAAATCACACTGGATAGAAAGCCTGTCACTATATCAATCGGTGCGTGTCATTTTGAGTTGAGTACAGGGGATACCAAAGGGGAAAGGATGTCGGCGTTAGATAAGCTCATCAAAGTTGCCGATGAATGCCTGTATATTGCGAAACAAAATGGACGAGATCAGTTCATTTCTCGTCCATATCATCAAGAACGCTCAGGAATATGAGCCATCTTGTTAGCGATTAACTGAACGATTAACTGAACAGGTAAGGGAACAGTTGACGACGTTCTTCCGGAGTTAAGGATTCAACTCTCGCGATGTTGGTATCAGGAATCGCTTCAGGGTTAGGGTAGTGCTTCAACACTTTTTCCATACTCGCTTCACGAATCAAATGGTAAACCGGGTACGGAGAACGGTTCGTTAGGTTTTCATCGTCTTCTGGATCCGCACCACCAAAACAATAGTCTGGGTGGAAGGTTGCTACTTGGTAAACGCCTTCCCAATCTTCTTGCTTGATCAACGCTTCAATCCAATCAATGAACATGTTGTAGTCGAAGAAATCTTGCAGCATGTTAGGTACAACAACCAAAGTCGTCTCTAATTCCGCGACTGGCGTGTTATCTAACTCTACGAAATGCGTCATGATGTCTTGCAACAACACTTCTTCCGTATTTGCTTCACTCACAAAGATCTTAATCTGTTTATTACGTTGTGGCTTGGCTGCGAATGGACACAGGTTTAGGCCAATAACGACATCGTCTAACCACTGCTTTACTTGGTCGTGGATGGTTTGAAGATCTGTGCTTTGAGTGTTCGACATAACAGGTTCCGAAATGAAATTTTGCGTAGGATATCAGAACGGACGTCAATCAAAAGCAATAATTGAGTTACAACCTCAGTCGCAGCTATGCTTGTGCGAGTTTAGAGGCTGACACTTGAAGTTGTTTTAATTGGTAGACCCAAGCAAATATCGCAACATAGAAGATTGAACCGCCCGCAATCACGCCATTCCAACCGAACAGTTGCCAGCAATACAAGAGTAAGAAACCACCTAAGCTCCCGCCAATATAATAGTGAACCAAGTAAAGTGCGGTTGCTGTCGCCTTAGCGCTTGGTGCTTTTTGACTTACCCAAGAGTAGGCAAGGGTATGGGCGAAGAACGCGCCGCCACTAATCAATAACAAGCCTGCTAACATGAACGGAACTTTGTCGACGGCAGAAATTAGCATTCCGATTAAGCTAATACACACGCCCATCAATATTCCGTTTAACGGATCAAAACGAAGTGTCCATTTGTTGGAGAGCTTAGAGCTTACCGTTCCGGCCAAGTAACATAGGAATATCAGTGAAGCTAAGCCCACAGGCACTGAGTGAGGTTCGGATACCAACCTAAAGCCCATTACTGAATACAAGTTAACGAACAGGGCAAAGTTAGCGCCACCAATCAACATCGCGAGCCACAAGGTACGGTTTCTTAAGTGCATCACAACCGAGCGGTTATGATGAAAGAACAACCCTTTCTGAGGTTTGAAGTTTTGTTGGTCAGGCAGGCTATAAGCAATATAGAGTGCGCCAAGCAAAGAGCCGACAACGAAAAACAACACAGTGGCATGCCAGTCAAAGTAATCCGTGATTAAACCTCCAAGGACACGTCCGAAAATTCCACCCAATGAGTTGGCTGCAATATAGCCGCCAATCGCGACAGCAAATGCTTTGGGAGAGAGCTCCTCAACCATGTAAGCAACAGCCACGCCCGCAAAAGCAGCAACGGCGATTCCCATGAATGCTCTGGCAATAACAAGCTGTAGTAGTGTGGCTGTGAACACCATGCTCAATCCAATCAAAGGAATAGCGAACAAACTGAATAGGATAATAGGTTTTCGACCAAAGGTTTCAGAAGCGATTGCCCAAGGCACCAAACTGATGGAAAGCCCAAGTGTTGTCGCGGCAAACAGCCAGTTGATTTGAGTTTCAGATACTTGGAAGTGCTCCGCCATGTGCGGCAAGATTGGCTGAAAGAGGTAAAGGTTACAGAAAATGATAAACGAACCAATCGCCAATGATTGGGTGATACGTTTGTATTGAGGGCTGCCTTTATCAAACATTTACGTTGTGCCTGCGCGAGTTAGTAAGCTATTTGTGAACAAGTTATCAGCACAAGTGTGATTAAAGAAATATATTAAAAATATCACCTCTATATATTAAATATATCGTCATGCTTGAATCAAAACCTCTTCGACATTTTCTGGCTGTTGCGCAGTTTGGTAACTTCACTCAGGCCGCCAAAGCGCTGCATATCGCACAGCCTGCATTGAGTATCTCCATTAAAAAACTAGAACAGACACTAGAGTTGATTCTATTTCGTCGAGGCGATAAATCCGTCACTTTAACGGAGGAGGGCAAAGTACTGTTTGAGCATGCAAAGCGAATCGCCCAGCAGTTTGATGATGCTCAGCTCGCGATGAATGAACTAAAGGGGCTAGAAAAAGGCGAGGTTCGATTAGGCGCTCCAAGTATGATGGGCAGTTACTTTTTCCCCCAAGTCGTGATGGCATTTAAAAGCCAATACCCAAACCTAAAGTTGACCTTGATTGATGCTGGCACCGCATCGATTCGTGAAATGCTGTTAAACGGCGAACTCGATATTGGTGTAATTAATCATGAGAACGTTCCTGATGATTTGGAAACGGATCATCTGTTAAGTTCTGAGATGGTCGCCGTTGTCGGTAAGGAGCATCCGTTAGCACAACAGCCTTCGATGACCTTTGAAGAATTCTTTGCTCAAGAGCTGATCATGTTCAAATCGGGCTATTTCCACCGCGATTTTATTGATGCGACCTGTAAGAAGTACGATCTTGATATGACCATTGCGTTTGAAACCAACTTGCTCCCGATGATTCTTTCTATCGTTAAACGAGAGTTTGCGATCACCGCGCTGTTGAGCTTAGTGACGGAATATGAAAAAGACGTGATAGGCGTGCCATTTAAAGACCCTGTAAAACTGAATCTATCTTTGGCCTGGAGAAAGGAAGGGTATTTGTCGAAAGCCGACAGAACCTTTATTGATTTCGTTAAGCGGTATGTGTGATTGAGTAAGATTTAAATAAACAAAGCCCGAGTATCCTAGATTGGATATTCGGGCTTTGTTGTATAGAAGTATGACTGGCTCAGAGCACGTTAGGTGTTCTTTGAGTTATACATCTTATCGAAGTTTTTCTGATTCCAGCCGACCATCACTTGGTCACCGATTTTCAGCACAGGGATAGAGCGAGCACCCATCGCCTGTAATTCTTTACGGCCACGCTGCATTTTTGCATTCGTTAGGCGATATTCAATTTTCTTCGAATCCAAATAGCGTTGTGCATCTTTACAGTGCGGGCATTTGTCTGCGACGTACAATACAACACGTTTCATTTTTACAATCTCTTTTTGAGTGTAGCTCTTGGTGAATCTCGCTAAAGTGTAACGAATCCTAGGTGATTAGAAAAGTGTGATCAGTTACACTATGCGGCTCAATTTTCAAGACCACAACATATTGTCGTGGTGTAACTTGTACGGTCTTTCAGCATGCATCCTTCTTTACGCTATATTCAAGGCTACCCGAAGCACATTCTCGACCCGGTAACTCAACTTGTTGAATCAGGTAAATTGGTGCCGTGGTTTGAAGCTCGCTACCCAAAGAATCATGAAATCAAAAGCGAGAAAGCCCTGTTTGACTATGCGATTGAGATTAAAAATCGCTACATGAAAAAAACGCCACCGATCAGTAAAGTGATTTACGACGGCAAGATACACCTAATTAATAATGCATTAGGTCTGCACTCTTACGTCGCGAAGAATCACGGTGGAAAGATCAAATCGAAGAACGAGATTCGTATCGCCAGTGTTTTTAAAAATGCACCAGAACCTTTGCTGAGAATGCTGGTGGTGCATGAACTGGCGCACATCAAAGAGAAAGAACACGACAAAGCCTTTTACCAACTATGCTGTCACATGGAGCCGGAATATCATCAACTTGAGTTAGATGCCCGTTTATTCATGATGTATTTAGACTTAAAGAAGTAGCCCAATGAGCCAATCACAAAATAGAACTACGCTAAGCCTGTCGAAAAACAGTACCTCATCAACAAAAACAAAAGACAACCAAGCTGATCAAGGTAACCGTAAGCACGGTGATATTAAGCCAAATGCAGGCAAGCCAAGCAGCGACAAGCGTATTTCTACAAAGAATACATCAGACCGCAAAAACAGTGCTCCCAAAGGTGCTGACAACAACAAAGCAAAGCGACCTTTTGCAAAAGATAGCAAAGGTAAACCGGGTGCGAATAAAGGATCATCGAATAAGGGTTCTTTCAATAAAACTGCTTTTAACAAAAACGCTGCCCATAAAAGACGCTCGGCTGAAAAGCCTCAAGGTGGATTACACCCAAGAAACCAACATACAGGTCGCTATGACTTCGAGTTATTGGTTGCAGCCTTGCCTGAGCTAAAAGAACATCTGATCAAGAACCCGGTTGGCGAAGACACCATTAATTTCTCTGATCCATTAGCCGTTAAGCTACTTAATAAGGCTTTACTGGCGCATCACTATGGCGTTAAGCACTGGGATATTCCTGCTGGTTACTTGTGCCCGCCAATTCCTGGCCGTGCAGATTATATTCACAGAGTGGCCGACATCCTTAATAGCGATGGCCAAGGTGAACCTTATAATCATGCTTCTGTGAAAGCATTAGATATCGGTGTTGGTGCAAACTGTATTTACCCAATCATTGGTGCGACAGAGTATAAGTGGCGCTGGACAGGTACTGATGTCGATTCAGTCTCCATCAAAACAGCGAACTTCATTGCGGAAAGTAACCCTAATCTAAAAGGTAAGATCCGAGCTCGCCTGCAAGCCGACTCAGAATCAATCTTTAAGGGCGTGATTAAGGACAATGAACGTTACGATGTCACAATTTGTAACCCTCCATTCCACAGCTCTCTAGAAGAGGCGGAAAAGGGATCACAGCGTAAACTGGATAACCTAGCGGCAAATCGTGCTAAGAAAGCGGGTAAGTCATTCAAGCCAGAAACGAATAAGCAGCCAGTTAAGTTAGATAAATCTACTACGCAAAATAAACCAACTAAGCAAGATAAACCAACCTTAAACTTTGGTGGCCAAAAATCTGAACTTTGGTGTCCGGGTGGTGAAGCGGCTTTCATCATGAAGATGGCGAGAGAGAGCCAGCTTTTTGCTACTCAAGTATTGTGGTTTACGACATTGATCTCTAAGAAAGACAACGTTGATATGGTTCGTTCAGAGCTAGGTAAGCTTAGAGCTAAACAAGTAAAAGTGGTTGAGATGTCACAAGGCCAGAAGGTGAGTCGCTTTATCGCATGGACCTTTATGGACGACGAACAAAGACAAGAGTGGATTGCGCTTAAATAACAGACTGTACTTAGTTAAGATATTAAGCTGAAAATACGAACGGGCTTGTTGTTAACGCAACAAGCCCGTTTTTATATTTATCGCAACGACTCTAAGCTCAGTTAGCCTTAAACGGAGAGCAGTTCGTCTAATTTACTTTGGTATTTCTGTTGAAGTGCACGGTTACCCGCCTTCTTTTCGAGTTCGACCAAGATTTGAAGCGATGGAATTTGATAGCCATAACGTTGGTGGAATTTGAATAATCGGAGCCTAGCGTCATTGTATTCGGCCTCACTGACCTCAATTTTAGAAAGCTGTAGTACGGATCTAGCTCGATTTGGGTCGTGGTCAATCGCACGAGAGAAGTAGTATTTTGCTTGCTCGACCTCTCCGGCTTTAAACGCGCAGAATGCCGCATTTTCATAACTGGCAGAGACGAGATAATAATAGGGTTGGTCGATGGCACGGTTAAAGTATTTATCGGCTTGCTCGTATTCGCCCTGTTTACACAAGAATGTACCGTAGTTGTTCAATACGTTGCCGTTTCTTGCGTCTAACCTCAGCGCTTTTTTATAGGCATCTCTTGCTTCGTCAACTTCCCCAACTTGTTCGTAATAGTGCGCAATGGAAAGGCGAGCTCGATAGTAGCTAGGTGCGTGTTTGATGGCGAGTTCTAGGTTCTCACGTGCTCTCACCATATTCCCTTGCCCAATATAACCCAAACCTAATTCAATACGAGATTCAGACATCGCAATAGGGTCACTTTCAATCTTTGGCGGTCCTTCAGTGACAGAAACGCAACCGACCAACGAAAGAGAGGCGAGTAGTATCAGACTCGATAACGAAAGGGGGCGGGATAATGAAATAGGTTTAGATAATAACGGCTTGGCGGGCATGTGAAGCTCCTTATGAACACCAACCCATCATATGAAATCAAACCCATTGAAGTGGTAAATCTATTATGGAATGCGACTCAAACACCATAAAAAAACCGCGTCCAATTTGGTGTTCTATCAACAACCTATTGAGCACGGCTTTATGTGTTTGTGAATCGGAAGAAACAACTTAATCGTCTTTGGTAAAGTTGTCTTCGCTGAAGTGATCCAAATCGTAAGGCGTTTGTTGGTAAACGCAGTAGTTCAACCAGTTTGAGAATAACAAGTGCCCATGACTACGCCAACTTGCGACAGGCTTATTATCTGGATTGTTGTTCGGGTAGTAGTTGATTGGAATCACGGGTTCCATACCTTCGCCTAAATCACGAACGTACTCACCGTGTAATGTATGCGCATCGTATTCAGGGTGACCCGTTACAAATACGTTTCGCTTATCTTTGGTCGCCGCCAGATATACGCCAGCCACATCAGAAGTCGCAAGAACATCAAGGTCGGTATGCTCGGCTAAGTATTCCTGAGAGAAATCTGCGTAGCGAGAATGCGGTGCTAAGAAGGTATCGTCAAAGCCACGCAGAAGAGGGTGGTAAGGGTGATGAATCTCGTGATTATAAACACCAGAAAGCTTCTCTTTACGAGTGCGTTTTGGCAAATCATACAACAGCTTTAAGCCCGCTTGAGCTGCCCAGCACACATACAGAGTCGAGGTAACGTGTTTATTGGCCCACTCCATGATGGTTTTTAGGTGATCCCAATAGATAACATCTTCAAATTGAACCAGGCCAAGTGGCGCACCCGTGATGATCAATCCATCAAAGTTTCTTCCTTTGACCATTTCAAATTGGCGGTAGAAGTTATCAAGGTGTTCTGTCGGTGTGTTTTTGCTTGGTCGGTCATCAATGCGCAGCAGCTCTACATCCACTTGCAATGGACTGTTTGATAGTAGGCGTAAGAATTGAGTTTCAGTTTCAATCTTCTTCGGCATCAGGTTGAGGATCAAGACTCGAAGTGGACGAATTTCCTGTGTCGATGCTCTTGATAACGGCATCACGAAGATGTTTTCTTCTCGAAGAACATCAGATGCTGGCAATTGGTCTGGAATGCGAATAGGCAAAGCTTTCTCCCTAAGCTAGATATGTAGACGTCTATACATCTAAATCTATAGTAGTTTGATACGCTTGTCGATATCCAAAATGGATAGATGTAAATTATTTGTGTTTTCTATCAGAAGCCACCGTCCGACGTCGAGGGAGTCTTATAATGTTTAACGACTACGCGAGTAAGGCATAAGTGCTTGGTTCTGTTATGTAGAACTAGGCAGTTATCAGAGCAAGCGGTTAGCATTTACGATAAACTCATGTTTTCGAATTAGCCTGTAAAGTGACAGATGAAGTTAATACTCATTCGAGGGTTGCCCGGTTCTGGCAAGTCAACAAAAGCAAAAACCTACGATGCATTGCATGTCGAAGCGGATATGTATTACGTGAATGAGCAAGGTGATTACTATTTTGATCCAAGGCAGCTACAACAAGCACATGAGTGGTGTCAAAACACGACAGAAAATGGCTTGAAACAAGGGTTAGATATTGTTGTTTCGAATACCTTTATTAAGCATTGGGAAATGAAGGCTTACCGTCAACTTGCAAGAAAATACAAAGCTGACTTGATCATCGAAGTGTGCCGAGAGCAATATGGCAGTATTCACGACATTGAACCGTCTGTGATTAAGCGCATGGCAAAAGATTGGCAAGAATAGCCTCGTGCTTATCCAGCTTGGCTGAATGGCAAATAGAATTAAATTAATAGAACAACTTCAAGGTAACGATTGAAATGGCAAAGCGCTCTGTTGTGGTCGACATGACTTCTTACGGTATCTATTCCACGTGGGATTCCAAATCTAAAGATCTACCAAAAATCCAAGAGTTCACCACCATTGTTGATGCTGAAATCGACGTAGAGTTTGGCTATATCCTGAATATCAAGAAAGCCAAAGGTGAAAAGATCCGCTACTGCATTTATCACCCGGACATCACCACAGACAAGGGCGAAGTGCTCGAACCGTTCGATGGTGAAGAGCATGTCGGTAACAACGACTGGGATTTCTACTTAGGTGACACTATTTGGGCGCCAGTCTCGAACAAGTTAGGCAAGTGGCGCATGACCGTGGAGTTAAAAGGCAACATCATTGCCGATAAGACATTCGACCTTGTTGCAAAAGATGAAGGCCAATTCTGGAAGCGTAGGGGGTTTTAAGCTTAATCTTCTAGCTAAACTCAGACTACAAAAAAGCCGAGTCACGGATCATTCGTGAACTCGGCTTTTTGACATTAACTAGATGGCATTTTCTATCTCATTATCGAGTAAGGTTGTCTAGTTAACAAATAAGACTGGCTAGTTAACCAGTAAGATTATTGAGTCACGTAAGCCACAACAAACTCAGTGATAGCGACCATATCTTTCACTGCAATGTACTCTTCTGTGGTGTGAACTTTTGCCATACCAGTAGAAAGGTTAACCGCTGTTAGGCCTTTCGCGTTGAAGTTGTTCGCATCGCTACCGCCGCCAGTGCGTTTAGTGTTTGCGGTTACGCCAAGCTTCTCAAACGCTGATTTGATAGAAAGAATGTGCGGGTGATCGTCTGCAATAACGAATGCATCGTAAGCGCGCGTTGATTCGATTTCGACTTCAGCGCCGAACTGTTTTGCACTCTCTTGGAATGTTGAGATCATGTGTTCAACTTGAGCCGTTAGCTTTTCGCCGTTAAGAGAACGCGCTTCAGCCACGACTTTAAGCTCTGGCATTACGATGTTAGTCGCTTGACCACCCTCAACAATACCAACGTTTGCTGTCGTTTCTTCATCGATGCGAAGTAGGTTCATCTTAGTGATAGCGTCTGCAGCAACTTGAATTGCGCTGATGCCTTCTTCTGGTGCTAAACCAGCGTGAGCAGGGCGACCTTTGATTTTAGCAACAATCTTCTGCTGACCAGGCGCTGCGTTCACGATAGTGCCAATTGGGCCGCCTGTATCCAGTACGATAGCGTGCTCAGATTGAATGTAAGACATATCGAAGTTCAAAGAGCCGAACAAGCCGCCTTCTTCGAATACAGTGAACGCAATCTCGATAGTTTTGTGCTCTTTGCCTTCAGCTTTGATGCAACGAACCGCTTCCATGATAGCTGCGATACCAGACTTGTCGTCGCCACCGAGAATTGTGTTGCCTTTTGAACGGATGATGCCGTCTTCAATGATTGGCTCAATGCCGATACCTGGCGTTACTGTGTCCATGTGGCAACTGAATACTGTGCTGCCTGGAAGAGTGCCATCTAGACGAGCGTAGATGTTGAAACCGTTAGACACTTCTGTAGGGACAGCCAGTTTGTGAACTTCAAAGCCTAGTTCACCAAGTTGTTCAGCCAAAGCTTCAGCAATCGCTTTTTCATTACGAGATTCACTATCAATTTTCACTAGATTGCAGAAATGTTCTACAAGACGTTGTTCATTAATTTGGGTCATTGTTAATTCTCATTATGCTTCCGCTTGTTCTAAAGAAGCCGCGGAGGTAGGAACAGGAAAATTACTATAACGCCAATGAGGTAGATGATTATCTGAGTTAAATCAAGAAAGTTGCCTGATTATTCTAATTAGTGAGAATAACCTTGCTCAGTTCGTCGAGATGACAACATTTTAATCTGTGTAGGGCTCGGGTATAATAAGTTTCTAATATAGATAAACAGCAGTGATATGGTCATTCAATTTGTAACGGTCTTAATACATGAATAAAAACAACGTTTTAGGTTCGTTTCTACTCGTTGTAACAATGAGTGCCGTACTCGGGCTTTATTTGCTGTATCCGCTCAATGATGTGGACTTGAGCCCTCCTCAAGCCGACAACACTTCTGTCTACACCCCAGAAAAAGAACTCTCTCAAACTGAATATGGAAAAAAGTTAATTCATATTCTCGGTTTATCTCGCAGTGACCCCTCAGTTGCAAAACATCAGCTTGTTCTACTACGGCCGCCCACTGGCGTTAATGACAAAGCAATATACCAAGCTTATCGACTTATGATTTTGTCGAATGTCGCTCAACATCAACGAGATGCCGATGCCGTGATGGCCTACGTAGAACAAATAAAAGCGTTGTCTGAGCATGAAGGTATGTTGTGGTTGAAGTCAGAATCATTGGTCGAATCTGCGATTGAATATCTCAAGGAAGGGGAACTTGCAATTGCGGAAATTGAAATTCGGTCCGCGATAGGCATTGCTGAATCTATTCGTTACGATAAGTTATTGGTTAAAGCGTATAACACCGCGGGGGCGATCAATAACGTGCGAAACGACTTACAAGACGCTCAGTACTTTTTCTATAAAGGGTTGCAACTTGGCAAGCAGTATCCAACGCACATTTATAACAGCAAGCTGATGTCGAACATGGCGTTGCTCTATATCTATTTAGAGGATTGGCCTAAAGCCCTGCGTATTATCGAGAAAGCAAAAAAACTCTACTTTAAAAGTGGCTTACTTGAAGATGACGCGATTGGCATTCTTTACATCAACGAGTCATTTCTGCATTTGAGCAGTGGTGACGTGACTAATGGCCGAATTGCTTATGAGAAGGCAAAAGCACTCGATAGCAAAAGAGTCAGTGCTCGATACAAAATCTTATTACTGAGAACCTACAGTGATGTACTCCTATCAGAGGGCAATTTCAGCAAAGCATTACAAGTGGCTAATCAATGTCTTCAAGCGCCGAATATTAAGAAGTACACGCTTCAAAACGGGCAGTGTTACCTAAACCGAGCGTTAGCTAACATTGGGTTGGATCAAGATGACGCCATATTGAATGATCTTGAACGAGCACTTGCAATCTTTGAAGTGGTTGGGAGCAGAAGTTGGAAGGTACTAGGCTTAAAAACACTGGCTGAATATTACGAATCTCAGGGTGACCTTGATACTGCACTGAGTTACTACAAACAATATTATCATGGCAACAAAGCGTTATTGTTTGATAAAAGGCAGAGTGATATTTTCTTGCTAGAACAAGACTATGCAAAACAGACACTTGCTAACGAAAATGAATTACTCAATACAGAAAAAGACCTCAACGAGTTGCTGCTTCAAAAGGAACAACTGAGAAACAGAATCGTGGTGGCATTGATCATAATGGTCAGTATTAGTGCTGTATTACTGGCGATTCGGCTTCGTAGCATTCAAAGTAAAAATAAAGCGCTGGTCACTCAATCTACAACGTGTGCGCTAACGGGTTTGTACAACCGACGCTATCTAGAGCAGTTGTTAACTCAGCCAATGCCATTTAATACTTCACGGTTTGGGATCAGTCTCGTTATTCTAGATCTTGACCACTTTAAGCGCGTTAATGACACCTTTGGGCATGATGTTGGTGACGAGGTATTAGTGGAAGTCGCAAGGCGAGTAAAGCAGCACTTATTCCCAAATGATGTAGTGGCTCGCTGGGGTGGCGAAGAGTTTGTTATGCTGCTGTCTGGTTCCATTGATCCTGAGCAACAGTTGAACGTTATCCGTTTAGCTATTTCCGAAACACCCATTGATACGCACTCCGGCACTCTAGACCTCACCACATCGATAGGAGCGTCGATTGGTATTGCTCATGAGCAACTCAATCAAGATACTTACAAGAAGTACCTCAAAGCGGCGGATGATGCATTATATCAAGCGAAAGAGTCGGGTAGGAATCAAGTCATCATCGCTGAAAGTTAATCGCTAATCAGGAAACAAAAAGCCATTCTGATCTTCGTGAGATAAGAATGGCTTCTGGAACACTCTGAGATCGCTAATATCAAAATTTGAGTGAGAAGTGGGGTTTACTTAGCGATATGTCGAGTTTATCTATATCAACATTTTCTAAATGAGTTATTTAGCGGCACCTTGCAGCATTTCAACCAGTTCACCCTCTGTAGCAGGTTCTCTTGCCAGTTCAATCACCGCGGAAGCACCGCCTTTTAACATATAAGCTCGAGTTCCGCAGTGGTCATAGTGGAACCATTTACCGTCTACACATACGTCCGTATAACATCTTGGGTCTTGTTTGAGTTCCATATCAATTTCCTTATTAACATTTTCCTAACGTTTTTTAGACTAGTTGATCACAAATTTAGGTAAATTGATCTAAATCAATCTAGAGTGTAATTGATGATTTGATTATCAAATAGGAGAGGTGTGTCTAGCGTATGAGCGACCACTTGTTGATTACAGCATCCAAAGGTCGTGATTCTGGTTGGCAACTCTCGCTCTTTTGCTTGCCACGTGATGCTTTTCTACATACGCTAGCCACTCTCTTAATCCCTATACAGACGTGATTGTGTTGGAAAATGACTAATATCTTTATCGTTGTAATTGTTCTGGTTGTGTTCTTTTACTTTATCCAAAAGTATCTAGTGAAGCATGACGATACCAAAGATCATGCTTACCAGAAAAAAGGGTCGTTGATGTCGGCGCAACAGGCGACATTTTATAACGCACTTAAATCCGCGGTGGGCAACCATGGCGAAGTGTTTGCCAAGGTCAGCATGTCGAACGTTCTTGTTCCTGCTAAGGCGAACAACAAGAAGAATTGGTTTATCGCCAACAACAAAATCTCACGTAGCTACTTTGATTTTGTCGTGTGCGACCCGCGAACGTTAGAGCCCCGCGTGATCATAGAACTTGATAACGGCAAAGAGCTCAACAAGGGAAAGGCCGATCGAGAAAAGCTACTGATCCACGTGTGTAAATCGGCAGGCTTGCCACTGATTGGTGCATCTATTAAACACAGCTACCAAGTGAGCCGTTTGAAGAGGTTACTGGCAGCACACATCGATTTAATCGAGCCATCAAAAGAAGTTCGATTCTGTAAGAAGTGCGGCAGCCCGATGATCATCAAACTGGCCAGCCAAGGCGATTACAAAGGCCGACGCTTTTTCACTTGTAGCCGTCAACCAAACTGTACGTATACAGAGAACTACAACGTTGTATTCGATGTGGATGAAGATTCTAACTAATATCTTGAGTTAAAATGCTTTATTAGAGGGGTAAGACATGAAACAGGCAGATGTATATAGCTATTGAACTAGAGGCGAAATGTGATCTACTTCAAGCCATTGATCTGCTTTGTGTTTAAAATTTATTCTGATTGTTGTTTTTAAAAGCAAACGAACCGTTTTGTGCAAATTTATCCTTGCACGCTACCCATTCACTCGTTATTATCCATCTCGTTCTGAAGCGTTAGCCACTTAGTAAAGCGGTTAGTTAAGTTTCAAAGCATTGCCCGCTTAGCTCAGTTGGTTAGAGTACTTGCATGACATGCAAGGTGTCACTGGTTCGAGTCCAGTAGCGGGCACCAAATTCAAAAAGAAAGCCCACCTAGTGTGGGCTTTTTTGTGCCCGTAATTCCTTGTTTTATCAGACTCTTAGCTATTTCTTGGTCCCAAGAGATCCCATGATGTGTTGTAAAATCCACCGTTTAAAGTAATCTCTGAAGTAGTCTTTTAAGATCTAAGCAATTTCGAGGTTACTTCAGGGGGTTACGATGGCGAAAAAGGTACAGCCTTTAACGGCTACTCAAATCAAACAAGCAAAGCCTAAAGAGAAAGAATATAATTTGGGTGACGGTGATGGATTATCATTGAAGATTAAGCCTATAGGAACAAAACTATGGCGTTTTTCTTATTATCACCCTATCTCACGAAAGCGCTTGAACCTAGCCTTAGGTAAGTACCCTGATATCTCCCTAGCCAAAGCAAGAACTAAAGCGATTGAGGCAAGAGAGCTTCTTGCAGACGGTATTGATCCTAAAGAGCATCGTGATAATACGCTTAGAACAAAGCAGCTCGAGCTATCAAACACATTGCAAGCAGTATTTGATGACTGGATTGAAGTTAAGAAAACAAGCGTCAAAGAGCAAACGGCTAAGAAGCTAAAGCAACGTATTGAGAAGTACCTCTTACCTGACCTAGGTAAGTTTCCTCTTGGTGATATAACAGCCCCTCAAGCGATCAAAACAATTAAACCCATTGCGAATCAAGGTAAATTAGAAACAGTAGGGCGTTTGTGTCGTAACCTCAATGAGATAATGACCTTTGCAGTCAACACGGGTGTGATTGAACACAACAAGCTTGCTGGCATTGGTAAAGCATTTGAGACTGCTAAGGTAACCAACCAAGCTTCGTTAGCCCCAGATGAGCTTCCAGAGCTTCTCAAAACCATCAACTACGCATCCATTAAACCCATCACTCGCTGCTTGCTAGAATGGCAACTTCATACCATGACAAGACCAGCTGAAACGGCTGGGGCACGTTGGGATGAAATTGACAGAGAAAAGATGCTTTGGGTCATTCCTGCTGAACGAATGAAAAAGGGAAGAGTGCATACTGTTCCTTTAACAAAACAAACTCTAGATCTATTGAAAACCATTGATTTCATCACGGGTGATAGTGAATACCTTTTCCCAGCAGACAAAAGTAACAAAAATCACATCAACAAAGAGACAGCAAATAAAGCATTGGTACGAATGGGCATGAAGGGTAGGCAAACTTCTCACGGTTTGCGCGCATTAGCTAGTACCACCTTAAATGAGCACAACTTCGATCCAGATATTATAGAAGCCGCACTTTCTCATGTGGATAGAGATAAGGTAAGAAGCGCATACAATCGCACAGATTACCTTGAACGTCGTAAAGTTCTCATGGTGTGGTGGAGTGACCACATTGAAGAAGCTGCAAAGGGGAGCTTGTCGATGAGCGGTAAAAAGAGTCTTAAGGTTGTGGGTTAGTAGGATGTATGTAATTTGATCTCAGTAAATTTATGTTACGGCGTCACAAGGGGCCTTTGCTGAATTTAAAGGCTGGGCATTGGCATAGAGAACGGTTTTTCTATGGCGCATATAACCTAAATAATTTCAGACATATGTCATTTAAGTGAAATCCACTCACTTGTAAGGTGTCAATATGCCAAACGTAACCACTCGCTTAATTCGTCTCAATGAAGTACTAGTAATGACTGGCTTATCAAGGTCGGGAATGTATCGCTCTATAGAAAAACAGCAGTTTCCATCACAGGTGCCAATTGGAGATAGGGCCGTCGCATGGGTAGAAAGTGAGGTTCAAATGTGGATAGCTGAAAAAATAGAAGATCGTTACCTATCTTGATATGACAAAGGAGAGCTATGTGCTCTCCAAATTTATACACTTCACATAAAACGATCGAATGGTGGCCAAATTCACTATGGAACTACACTTTGCTACTTGGCTTACAACCCCCCAGCTTAGCTAGTTCTAGCTTTAACAGCCTATTTTCTGATTTTAAGTTATTAACCTCTTCCGTAAGACTACTGTGATTAAGTATCTCACTTAAAAAGTCAAACTTCTTATTGAACTCATTTGCATTGGGTTGACGTCTTAGTATCTTCTTCAAAGATTTCTGCATATTGAACAGTTCATGGGCGTTTATTAATAGTTCCTTCACTACTTCTGTTTTGGTAATGCCATTAATTTCAGATAAAAAGGTTAACGATTTTTTTGCCTCAGAGCTTAATGATAGGGTTACTTTGCTTTTCGAATTTTTGTGACTAGACCAAGCACTTCTTAGGAGGTTTATTCTATGTTTATCTTTACTGGTAATGCTTCCTTTACTTGCCCAATTCTTCAAAAACTTTTCACAAAATATAGCGCTACTGCTACTGATTAGGCCAATGTTTTGCTCTTCTTTATATACATATTTACAGATCCATTCTCGACTATCTGCATAAGCTCTGAACCAATCTGCTAAATGTTCATCATCAGGGTTAAGCCATTTCATTCTCTCTTCAATAGTTTTTTCACTCATGAGTTTATGTCCAAATGTGACTATGACATTTGACTGTATCAATTTAAAACCGTATTTTAAAGTTGTTTTATTATTGTTTGTTTTATAGGATTTTGATTTTTAAATAGGGTATGTGTAGTGAATTATGAAGTTGATTAGTGAGTTATTGAGCCAAGATCTTGAACTTTCACCTGAGTGTCGATTTCTATCTCTTGCTTTACATTTAGATTTAATAAGAACACCAAATTTAGTGGTGGATATATCTGCCTCTCGTTTGAAAAATGACTTTGGTGTTTCTCATAAAACAACGCAAACGGTCATTGAGCTTTTTAAAGAAAAAGGTCGGGGGAGTGTTGGTTCATCTATTAAGAGAGAAAGGCAGTTCACATTCAAGCTGGATTATCTTGAAAGGTTTTCGGTAGATAATACATGCTTTAGGAATAAAATAATGAATGAGCTGTTTTCCTTAGATACACGACTGAAAATCGAAAAATTTAAAGACTCAGAAGGAGGTTTTAAGCTGAGAAACTCCAATTTGCTCTTGATAGTCATTTTTGTAATGCATTCTAATGAAGTCGGTTTTGTTAGAAACCTGACAAATAAAAGAATTAGGGAGTTGATGGGGGGGATTTCTGAGAGTCGCTTAAAGTCACAGTTAGAGGCCTTGTTTAAAGTTGGTTTTATAAAGGCAATTGGAAGAGGCGGATCTTTTCGTTCTTACTTTGGTAAAATGAGCAATAGATACTTTATCGAGTTACATAATCTACCTTTTGGTCGTACACACAATCCTTTGAGCAAAGACGCGACTTTAATAAATAACGTAGAGTCTCTTACCTATGAGATACCTGAAAAATTCTTAACGTTTAAGTTTGAAAGTGAATTAGAGTTACTCGAAATCGATTTTGATTTTGAGTTTCCTTTTAAAATGGCTTTTTTGTTTGGTGCGTTAAAATTATCTCAAAGGAATGAAAAGCGTATTCTTGATTTCTCGGTAGCTCAATTGGACCCAAAAGCATTCAACGGTGTTTCACAGTTTCATTTGCCGATCATGGGGCAATTAGAGCGTGTAGTGGTTTTCATTATGGAAAACTATTGGAATCAAGTTCAGGAACTTAATCATGAGACTTTTGATAAAACGTCATTGGAAGCGGTATCGAAGGCCATTTGGGATGATGGGTGTTTTCAAAAGAACATTGATAATGGAACAATGTTTTCCGAGAAGTATCTAAGCGAGAAAGAAGATAAATTAGAGGAGTTAGAATCTGAAAGAGTGTTTTTAGGACGAGTGATTTTATATCTATCCTTAAATTTATCGTTTTCATTACAGAAGGTATTGCGTAAAAAATGCTTGGTTACAAATGGACTTAGAAATATCAATGTGATTTTGCATGACTTGAAGTCATATCATTCTGATAAACTTGGTCTCTACTTTCCGTCTTTCGGGTTGTCATGCGGTTTTTATTTTGATTCTAAATTTTTCTTTGTACATTTGAAGCCCGAAACTAAGACAAAGGCCCAATATTTGTCAGAGCTTGATGCTCAAGTAAAGTCTGGCGAAAGTACTGATTACCATTCGTTAAAAAAAGAAATAGTCTTCCCAAAGACAGTAAAATATGATCTTAGAGTTCAGTCTTACCCATTATCTAAGTAGCAATCCTAGAGAGGTGGGGATGTAGCCGCTACGTAACTTAATTTCAGAGTAACTTCAAATGCTGGAATTTCGAGTTTATTACCTAAAATTGATTGAGCTGTCACGCTGACATCATCTGTTTTGGGGTAAAACCAGAATGGAATGATTCGTCCGGAGTATGTTCAGATATCGTTATTGCGGTATGGTAATATTACGTATATACCATTCATCAACTTACCCTTACCAAACACAATTCAATAAAGATACTCACCTCATTAAATAACCACTCCCAATCATCCTATACCAGAGACATTCACCCCAAAGGTATAATGATGAGAAAACTTAAAACAACGACCAATGATACATTCAATGGATTGCCAATCTTAAAGCTAAAAGGTGGTTTAGTTCTTAGCTACCTTGATAAGCTGTATGACACGATTGATAAAGCCGTCACACAACACCCTCGTACGACAGCCATTAGAGTAGACTTACGTTTAGCTAAATCTTTATTGTTCGATGACACTGGAGTCATCAAGAACTTTATTGCTTCGCTGGATGCTCAGATTCAAGCTGACCTCAGTCGAAAAAAAAGGAGAGGTCAGACTGCTCGTAGTTGTAAGGTTCGATATGCTTGGGGTAAAGAAAGAAGCACGTCATTGAGTCACCATTACCACCTTGTCTTGTTATTGAACAAAGATGTGTACCATTCTCTTGGAAGGTTTGATCAAAAAGGCAATTTATCAGACATGATAAAGAAGGCGTGGTGTCGAGCGTTGGATATCAAAGCCAATGAAGGTGACACCTTAGTCCATTTCCCAGACAGTCCTACTTATTGGTTAGATAAAAACTCAGATAAATTCGACCAACAGGTAGATAGCCTGTTTAAACGAGTCAGCTATTTAGCTAAGGTCGAGACCAAGCACTACGGCGATAGATCACGAAGTTTTGGGTGCTCGCGAACTTAAAAAAGAGGGCAGAACATGCCCTCATTAATCCTTCTGGACAGTTAATTTTGAGTGATGGTTTGCATCTTAATAGCCGTTATTGAACTCACTTCTTTTTCCACTGTAGTACCAGCGTCAAAGTTGATGTAGTACTCGGTAAACGTCCCACTTGGATATTGATAGAACATCAGCTCATTATCACTGACGACGGCCATTCGTTCATTGGCATCGAGTTTAGCACCACTAGAAGCATCGATTGTCGTTGTAGCGGGTTGGTTAAGTTCAGCCTTACGGGTATCAAAACGCATGAAGCTAGGCAGTGCACTATTATCATCGGCACTTGAGTACATGCAGTACAGTGAGGTTTGGCCTGCATTGGCTACGTGACCATTGTGTGCTTTAGATGGTTCGAGCTGTGTGATGGTTTTGGTTATGTCATCGAACTGATACACAGAGCAATCTGAATGCATTTTATAATCACCACGGACCACACTCATGGAGGACGGTCTGTACCCATTGGTGGTCCATAGAGCATCAGTTTGGTCTAAGGTAGCGCCATTCAACGTAAGCTCAATCAGTGCATCATCGGAATCTCGAATTGCATAGAGTTTATCTGCGTATAGAAATGGAACAGATAACTTTGACGTATCGTAATTAAAGTTGTGCTCCGTACCGTCTTGCTTTACCCACGTTAAGCTATCACCACTCCAAGGAACAGTGACAATATCACCTGTTGATAGAATGACATTGTTTCTGAAGTAATCATCAAAGACTTTAGAAATGGTAAACGTACCATCAACAAGCTCCGCTTTATGCAGGCTGAGTTCATCACTGTGCCTTAAGTAAATATGTGTGCTGTCTCCGTTGTGGGAAAAGCGTGTATTGGTGACCCAAGCCTCATGTTCAGCTTCCACCTTCTTATAGATAGGAACGCCGCTCTCGACCAATGGATAAAGATCACCGGTATTCTTGTCCTGTATGAGGGTGTAATTGCCTTCATACACCACGTCATCCACGGTGACGGTGACATTGCTCATGTTGATTGCGGAGTAGGTGGTATTGAGGTCGACGATCATATCGATAGTCGGAGTCGCAACACTCTCATTATCATCGCCTTCAAAGCTAATCGAGCTGACTTCACCATTTTCTGGGTTCTCATAAACGTAAGCACTTTGCCCGTCATCTAAAGGCATATTGAACGCGGCTGCTCTAGAGTATGCTCGATAACCAGTTAGATCGTGAGCGCGAGGCTTAAAGGTCTGAAAACCATCATTAACAACACTCATGCTTGATATTGAGCGTGTTTGGTCGCTAGGTGGTGTACTGCTATTGGATCCCCCTCCGCAAGCTGTCAGAGCTAAAGCGATAGAGCTGACGAGAGTTGTTCTGAGTAAGTTAGTATTTTTCATGATCATTCCTTGTGTGGTTGTTTGAACATTTGGCTATAAGTGTTGGTTCTCGTTTAGGTGTAATGACCTCAGATAGTGAAAATCCCTTTGGATAGGTAAACCCGAATGTACTGATGTAGATGTCTTGAATTTGATTGAGAGGGATGGCGCAAACATGGCTTTCGAATTGGTAGATCAATTGAAGGGCTTCACTCTCTAACACAAGCCCAAGTGGACAGACATACTGGATAGTTTGTTCGCTGTTGAGATGGAGGCGAATTTCACGCTGGTAATAGATTGCTAGACAAAGCTTGTCAAAAAGAGCTTCGTCATAATTTTCTTTCTGATTTATTAACGTGTATCGAATATCAATACGTGGACCTTGGTTGTGGTCCATTAGCAAAAAGGGTGCAAATGCGCCTTGCATACTTGGTAGATAACTTTCAGGAAGTGCTGCTTTTAAACTCTCAAAAGCAAACTCAAGAAGTACAGATTCTTTAGGGCCCATGAATACACCGGGTTGGGGTCTTCGATGATAGCTATAGGGCAGGGTTCTATCGTCTTTTTCAATATCTAGGTAATCCGTCAGAATATTCAAGCAGCGTTGTACGGTACGCTTCGAACGCTTAATCCCAGTACTCGCTAATCGTTCATGAATTTCACTAACTGTGATCTTTCGTTGAATTGGGATGAGAGAGTAAACTTCAAACACCAACTCAATATGTTCGATGCGTTGCTTGTTCGGTTTAGAGGGCATGGGACCACCAAAATTTAAACGTGATCAATCGCCTCATCACTAAAAAGTGATGAGCTAAAGATTCAACTTGATTAGGGATCGGCTGGTGGCCACACAGCCTGATGCGATTACTTTTTGTAGTTAATGACTAGTTTCTTAGCTAGAGGGTACTTAGCTATTTCATAATCTGGGTTTCTGGTTGCTAAGTTATGCGCCGATATTGCGGCAGCTGAAGCTAATCCAAAAATGACAGCAGGGCCTGAAGCCAAAGTTGCTGCCATCGTGGTTGAACGACCTGCTGTGTATATTCGACAAGATAGCCTTTGCTCCTCTATGAGCCGCTCAATCTTTTTCACTGCTTGAGAGAAGTTTTTTACCCGAGTTATGGTGAACGACTCTTTTCGTTGGATTAAAGCGATGAGCTCTTCATCATTGGTATGATGCAGTACATTACTTGTGGTCATTGTGAATCCTTAGTTGGGTGTCTATGAACCATCACTGATGGCATTAGGATAAGGATGGGTGAGACAAATAACGTCTCACTCAAATGGCGGATAATGATTATGTGAAATGGGCTGTATATTTGAATTTAAATGACCTCGGGAAAGGCCATTATTTATCCTTTGCTGCTTCTAGAATTTCACTTAGTAGATAACCTCTGTTCATCAACTCAATAGTGGCTAAGAGCCGTTTCAGATGGGTGGAAGAAAGGCGTTGAACGAATTCAAACAGTTCGTGGTCTGAACTTTGCTCTACCTCCTTTTTAAAGTGCTGATACTGTTCATTAAGGTAATGACAACTCGCGAGAGCGACTCTGATGAGCGCTTTTGTGAGCTGCTCTTTTAATGGGGAGATATTGGGCATGATTGGTATCACTTATCGGTAATGTAGTGATAAGTCGAGGGGAGGGAGTCAATGATGAAAAGTCATTCAGGCCTTGCTATATATAGGGTTAGCTCTCTCCGAAGCACGACTTTTGATGGCTGTGGTGGTCCGGTGCCTTTGTATCGTGACATAGACCCGGACGGGTTGTTCTCTCATTACGAAGTGATAGATATAGAGTCAAACGCTTCCATATCGATGTAGTTTAAGAAGTTATCCTGCCAAAGCTCGAACATCTCTACAGCGGAATAGTTGCCCTTGATTGGGCTCCATCCCCCGAACTCTGTAAAGAACGCTTGGTCTCGAAAATCAAAGTCTAGACATCGCGCCAATTCTGGATACACATTCCCAACGTAAGCAAAATCAGTGATGTATTCGACATTCCATAGACCACTGGAGATCTGTGTCATCGCGATTTCAACAGGGTGAAATCCACCAGCTTCTGAGCTGTATGAACTATCTCGAAAGTTGAACGTCAGGTAAGTACTTTGGGCTATTGACTCACACTGGGTTAATTGTTGTTGAAAATGGTTGTTTAACAGTGCGTGAAGTTTGTCTGACACAGGTAAACTTGATGGGTGAAAGAGCAGAGTAGACATATTGATGCCTCCTTGAATTTACGTGAAAGAGTGGGGTGATTGGTTAGCCTTAGCGGACTTGAGTGAGTTGTATGTCATCGAAGACATGCTGAGTTAAATGCTCATGGAAAGCGCACATCCAGGCTTGGAACACTTTTGTTGTGATTGGATGGCTCAGGCTCGCTGCCCCCGCATCTGGTTGATAGCACCAGTGATTAAGTAGGTGGAAATAGAGATACACATCGAGCGAGTCGGTGGCTTGGTCTTGATAAGTAAAATTGGCCACGAAAACCAAATTCCAATCAGAGCGTGAATTCTCCCGCTTTAACTGAATCTCTACAGGGGCGACCCCTTCCTTTGTTTTGTAGTAGCTTGTATTTCGGCAGTTGAGTGCAATGCGTGTCGTGTCTTTAGGGATCGAGTAGCGAGCGATGGTTTGTTCTAACTGCTGGTGGAGTTTGCTATTGAGGGTGAGGTCACCATAGTGTTTCTCAATCATAACCAGCCCCTCTCTGCAAACGATGTGCATTGTTCTCCGACAACAATATGATCCAGAACTCGAACATCAATGAGCGCTAAAGCATCTTGCAATCTCGTCGTGATGCGCCTGTCTGCTTGTGATGGCGCAGAGTCGCCTGATGGATGGTTATGAGCAAAGATAACCGCTGCCGCATTGGCCTTCAGAGCAGTCTTTACTACCTCCCTTGGATAGACGCTTGCCGCATCAATAGTCCCTTGAAACAACTCCTCAAACTCAATTAATCGGTGTTGGTTATCTAGCAACATGACGGCGAACACTTCACGTTCACTGCCGCCAATCTTAAATCGCAAATAGTCTCGGGTAGCTTGTGGGTTGGTAAATACATCGCCTCGTACATAACGATCTTCTAATATCTCAGCGGCTTTTTCTAGAACACGATGTTCATGCTCTTGCTGTGAGAGTAGTGGTGGTGAAAGTGTTCTCATTTTGGTTCTCCTTTAATCAGGCTTTAGGTCATTCACTTTAATGACATATACCTCAAAAAGGTTTGAATCAGAGTAAGCCGAGCCAGCCTCATTTTTTTTAACACTATCTCCTTATCCCATGAGGACCACAGGCATAGGAGAACGTCCCATGAGATTTTTAAAGCTAAAAGAAGTGATTGAGAAAACTGCATTAAGCCGCTCGGCGATATACAGAAAAATGGACGAAGGTAATTTTCCTGTATCGGTAAGCTTGGGAGATAGGGCGGTCGCTTGGGTAGAAGAAGAGGTGAATAACTGGATGGAAATGCGCTTGGCTGAAAGACCAAGCCATTAAGACTGAATTAACGCCACTGCACCAATTAAGGCATTACCAAAATGGTAGGCCAAAACTCGAACAAAGGAGCAAGACCATGAATGAAGAAAACTGTGCAATCTATATCGGTATCGCAACATCAAAAGGAAACGCATCAAAGCTACAGGGTGGGATTGGTATCAGTGTTTATAACTACGATGGGCAGTTAGTTGACAAAAATAATCTATTAGTCGGTGAGATTGCCGATAGTGCTGAGTTAGAGCTTATCGCATTGATAGAAGCTATAGCTTATGCCAGAGATGGAGACTGCCTGTATTCGAGTAGTGAATATTGTGTGAAAGGGTTCAATGAATGGTTAGATAACTGGAAAGCAAAGGGGTGGCGAAAATCTGATAAGAAGCCAGTAGCTAACCGTCATTTATGGCAACAGGTCGATATGCATCGAGCGAGCAAGTTTGTGGAAGTAAGGCGAGCGCATAAGGTCGGGGATTATGAACAGATGGGGAGAGCGGGGGATATGGCTAGGGAGGTGCTTTGAACTGGCTTTATTCTCCGAGATCTTAATCACAGTTATTAACACTTATCAAAGACTTAATCGTCATATTCAAACGACCTATATATTATCGAGTCAGATTGATATATAGGTCGGTTTATGTCGGGAAATACTTCTTATTACAACGAAAACGCGGTTCAGCTTTCAAACCAATATGATTCTTTGGAATTTGAAAATGTCCACCGTGCGTGGCGCATGTATTGGCCTTGTGGTGCTATAAGGGTACTTGATATTGGTGCTGGCTCAGGCCGAGATACGAGGTGGTTTGTTGAACAAGGCTGCTCAGTGGTCGCCGTTGAACCAGCAAACGAACTTCGCCAGTTAGGGAGCTTAAACTCCTCGACTCAAGTTCAGTGGTTAGACGATGCTCTGCCTGCTTTAAGCAAAGCTAGAGAGCTGTGTAGTCATTACGATTTGATTTTAATTTCAGCGGTATGGATGCATCTAAATTCGACGGTTCGAAAAGAGTCGATCGCTGTATTGTCTGAGCTGCTCTCCGAGAATGGAAAACTAGTGATCACATTGCGTCATGGCGGCTTTAATGATGGCCGTAGTGCTTACAGTGTTTCAGTCGAACAATTAGAAAGGTTGAGTGAAGCTGTAGGGCTGACAGTCTGTCACGTTGCTGAAGACACTGATTCATTGAAGAGAACAGAGGTATCTTGGCAAACCGTAGTGTTAGAACATGCGAGATCTAACAAAAGCAAGGGGCGATAATGGCATTAGAGTACTACTTAGATCGTTTTCAAAACCTGAAAATGAACAATGCTGGTGGCAAAAAAAGTCCTCATAAAGTCTGTATGTTGTTGGCTGTTATGGATCTAATTCAAGCCGGGCATATTTCGACCAATAAAATCTGCCTTAACCAAGCCCTTAAAGAACGGTTTACTCATCACTTTGACAACTTGGCTCAAGGGACTGATAAAAATACCCCGGAAAATCCTTTCTTCCATTTGAGAAGTGAAGGCTTTTGGCACCTTTTCTTCAATGACGGTTATGACAATACGTCAACCAGTCGTTATTCAGTAAAGGCGGTCTCCCACGCATATATTGACGATGAGCTGTTTAGCTACATGAAAAGCTATATCGTTTCTAACGAACTAAAGGATGCTTTAGTTTCTAATCTATCTGATCTAGCGACGTTATATCATCAGTGGTTGATTGATATTGGTAAATCTGAAAAAACCGCGAAGAACTACCTTGGAGCCATAAGAGGCTCGATATCTAATTGGTTGATGGATGTTGGTGAGTTAGAAGCACCGCTTACTGATATCAATTCGTATCGTGAGTTTGTTGGTTATGAAGAAAAAGCGAGAAAGTTGGAACAGTTTCAAATTTGTGACTCTAGGGGTAAGGGGATGTACAGCGCCGCTTTGTCTCATTACCACAAGTTTTTAGCTGACCTATCTCAAGTCGATGTTAATGCAGACATCAAACAAGTGATGACTGACAAAACTTTGTCCGAAACTGAAAAGACTATTTTGGTTAATACAAGAGTAGGGCAGGGACACTTTAGATCAAAACTGATTCAGATGTGGGGTGGTTGCGCCGTTACAGGGTATCGAAATACACAGCTGTTATTGGCTTCACACATTAAACCCTGGCGAGATTCTAGTAATGAAGAGCGATTAGATAAATTTAATGGTTTGCTGCTTCTTGCCAACCTAGATAAAGCGTTTGATCTCGGTTTTATCTCCTTTGATGATCACGGAAAGGTACTCATTTCAAGCTACTTGGAGTCTCCGGATGTGATTGGCTTAAAGGAAGATATGGCATTTAGCATTATGCCGGGTCACCGGCCATACCTTCGTTATCATCGAGGCGAGTTATTTAAGGGGCGCTAGTTGATTAGCTCTGGCTTATCATGGAGTTAAAAGATCAGATGTGGTTTCAATTCTTCAAAGTTCCCCAAGATGATTTGTTGCCCTTTAGGGTTCGAATTCAACACATTAATATCGATGTTATAAGCATCCAGAACATAGCGAACCAATGCTGCGTTCGTCGGTATTACTAGGGTGCCTTTTTCCATACCGTAGTCGTGTGCAATCACTTCGGCTTGGGCTTCGGTTAATCTTGAATCGGGGATTAATTTAATAGAGAGGTGAGTGTTCCAAAGCCCATCTTGTTCTTTCCCTTTTATTTTTTTTGTCTCAAGAGCTGGAACACCTCGAATTCGGCTCAGCACGAAATCTCGATAGTCTTCTGAGTGTTCGCAATAAGCTCGAACATGCCAGCGTAATGGTGTACAAACGAGTGTATGTGGAGAGATGATCCGTTCTACTTCTTCACCATTCTTTAATGATGTGTAGCTTAAATCGACACGTTTCTTCTCTCTGATTGCTTGGACTAATGGTCGTAAAATTTCGGGTGTGATGTTGCGTGTCACTGGGCGAACCATCGTCGTATTTTCAAAGCCCATATCAAGCTCATTGAAAGTCACAGTCATATCTTCACTTCGAGATAGGATGTGTAAGTATTCATCAGCATGACCGCTCGTTAACTTTGGAGCGAAGCTATCACTGGGCTTGTAGCCTTTCAACTGCTTATCGTAGACAAGGTTGTCAGGCGCAATTTCTACCAGGTAAGTATTGATATCTTTCGACGCTTGCTGTCTACCAATACCGAAGCTTTTAATCAAATGGTTGGTTGTTAGCCGACCTTCCCACAGCGCAATGACCTCTATCATTCTGTATCGAAACAAAAGGTCCCATCTTATTGGCCATTTACTCATTATCTAATTCCTGTCTAGTTATGCGACGTGTATGTGTAACCAGTATTTACGTGTAGCCAGTAACGTCATATTATTTTTTGGTTAGTATTACGTCAAGGGCAGTTGAGGAGAAAACCATGAGTGAAATTCACATCACAAGAGCGGTATATCAAGACACTAAAGAGTCGGTATCAATTGAGGACGTCGATCGTGGTCTTCAAGCCAATGTTGTATGCGCTTGCTGTGGAGCTAAATTAGTTGCGAATAAGGGACAAAAGAAAGCTTGGCACTTTTCTCACTATTTTGACGAAGCATGTGTTTTGGCGTACGAGACGCAACTTCATTTAACTGCCAAAGAGTATTTTGCAAAAGCCGGAAAGATACCTATACCGCTTGATACGGGATGGATTCCCCCAGATTCTTGCGCAGAACTACAAGTCTCTGATGTGAAAATTGAAGTCTATATGGATGGGAGAAGGCCGGATTTAGTGGCGACGGTCGGAAGCGAACAGTATTGGATTGAGATAGCCAATAAGCACAAATGCGATGACGATAAAGTTTGGTATTGCCGAAGTCATGATAAGAATGTCATTGAGATAGATGTCTCTGAGTGTGGTTATTTAGACCAGTTCGACTCTTTAGAGCACTGTTTAGTGCGAACGCAGTCGCTCAATGCTTGTAATGATTACCTTGATGAAATAGCAAAAAGTACAGCGCATAAACACGAAAAAGTTAGAAAACAAATTGAAGTCTTGAAGCGTTCAGAAAAGAAACTTGAAGAGCAAGAAATAAAGCAAGATAAAGTAGAGAAAACGTTAGAAGAGCGTATCGAAATACATCAGAAAAAGTATGAAGATCGCTTAGAGAAAATGAAGCTTCGCAAAGATGCTCAGGATGAGATTCTTGCTGAATTGGAGAAAGCGATAGACTCTCATCAAACCCTATTAGATTCAGTTCAGGCGCGACATGCCCAGATTGAACATGAGATAGAAGAGAAGGTTACATCGAGGCTTAAGCAGCTTGATGAGCAAAACCAAGCCGTGCTTCTTCAGTTAAAAGGGGAGTTACAACGAGAATGGAATCTGGAGTTGAGAAAAAAGAGAGAGGAGTTTGAACAACAACTTGCGGATGAATTTAATCGACGATTTCAAAGTGAAATCGTGGCGATGGAAGAAAGACAACGAACACATCAAAAACTAGCTCAAGAGTTAAAGGTTTTGGAACACGAAAAGTTCTTTCTGTGTGATGAGATTGAGTCTTTAGGTTTACGTAAGAAAGCAGTTTTGGAGCAACAAGGGTATGAGTTGCGAGAATCATTTGCTCCACTTCTTGAACAAAGAAATATTTTGACCGATGAAGTTACCGAATTGACAAAGCAGGTAAAAGAAAAATTGATAGAAGCGGATCTTGTCGATACTTATGCGAATAACCTTGTTGAGGTGAGAGATTTTTGTCTAGTTCGTTCTGACTACCGACAAACGATTAACCAACGAATGAATGAGCTCAAGTCAATAGAACGTCAATGTAAAGAGCTAGCATTTGATTATGAGCAGAAATTCGAACGACTAGATGTAATGGTAAAACTCTCAAACGAATTCGTTAAAGCATTTAAGAGTACCTTCGATTTACTACAAAAGAAGGCGCTTTTAAGTGAGCTACCGGAGGTCTTAGTTAATCGAGTAAATAAGCACTCCATTATGCTATCAAGAAATGCTCAAGAAGAGCTCGATGACCTTAAACAGATGGAAGCTTAGTTGAATCGTAAATACTGAGTTGAGAGTTGTGCTCAGAGCGGTGCTCACAGGTCTGAGTGGTTATTAATAAAGCGTTAGATTGCATAATGGAATGGAGATCATTGTTCATTCCCCAATTTTCCCATATTCTCTCACCATTAGAATTTTCGACAAAACTATCGAGAGCTAACACGCTGAAATGACTGACCAAATTTTGACCTTAAAAGAACTGGCAGAATATCTGAAACTTGCTGAAAAAACTGCATACAGACTTGCTAGCGAAGGTAGGCTACCGGGCTTTAAAGTTGGTGGTTCTTGGCGCTTTAAGCGTGAAGACCTCGAAGCTTGGATTGAAGAGAGTAAGAGTAAATGATTAGAGGGAGTAACATTTGAAGCAAGAATCAGCTTACTCTTTAACTGAACGGTTGTTGTTCAATGTGAATGCAGCTGTAACTCAAGCAGAGTATCGCTCCTTCAAATTGGTATTAGTGACTATCCCTAAGGAATTGCATCGCGAGATTGAGGCTGAAATTCTCAACAATCCAATTCGTTTGGTTAACCTATCGAAAGAGCTTGCACGTAAACTAGTTAGCCTGTCGATTAGAGATAGAGTTAGGCGACTTGAAGGTGAAGTTGAAAAAGTCACCAATGATTGCGGAAGTTCTGTATGGCTAACAAAGCTCGATGTGTTGTTTGAGCCCACATTAGAAAATGATCCAATGAGGCTATTAAAATCAATAGCCAAATCCCAGACTGTAGTAGCTATATGGCCTGGAGAGATAACAGAAACGTCATTGGTTTACTCCAAACCAGGTAAATCAGATTACAAAACCTATTCATTAAAAGAATTAAACGATATTCAGGTGATAGATACCTGCAACGGAGTAGTGAAATGAAGAAGTACGGCGATTTGATTCAATTTGAATCAGTAACAGCGAACATTCAGCTTAAAAACTCAAGTGATCATGATAAAGCGACAGGCTTAGTGTCGTCTTACGTGATCTCAGACAAGATGTCTCAGAAGCTGAGCAATGTCATTATCGAACAACTTCAGTATGAAGAGTCAGTTGATAACAAAGCGCTTTGGATCGTGGGTAACTATGGTTCAGGTAAATCTCACTTGATGTCCGTTATCTCCGCAGTCGCAGAATTCCCTGACTTAGCAAGCCAAATCTCAAATGAAACTGTGCGTAATGCAGCGGACAAGATTGCAGGTAAGTTTAAAGTTATTCGATTTGAAATCGGCGCATCAAAAATGGCACTGACTGATATCGTTACGCAAAACTTGACTGATGGTTTAGCCGATATGGGAGTGGACTATGAATTCCCTCCGATGACCGAAATCTCTTCAAACCACAAACCTTATTTCGAAGAGATGATGGCCACATTCCATGAAAAATACCCAGATCATGGTCTCCTGCTGGTTTGTGATGAGATGCTAGATTACTTCCGATCTCGTAATGAACAGGAGCTACCGTTAGACATCGCGATTCTTCGAGTTATCGGTGAGGTTATTGATGGTACTCGCTTCCGCTTTATGGCTGGTGTTCAGGAAGCTATTTTTGATAGCACGCAGCTAGAGTTTCTATCTAAGGAAGTAAAACGAATCCGTGACCGTGCAGAACAAGTACTGATTGCTCGTGAAGATATCAAATATGTTGTTGCTGAGCGTTTGTTAAAGAAAGATGCCCAACAACAGGAATGGATCCGTGAGTATCTGCAAAAATTTACGCCTTATTACGACAAAATGAACGAGCGTTTAGACGAGTTTGTTCGTATGTTCCCTGTGCACCCAGATTACATCAACACGTTCGAACGAGTAAGAATGGCGGGTCTTGAAAATCGTCAAGTTCTGAAAAGCCTCTCTCGTCAAATGAATGAGCTGATGAAAGAAGAGGTTCCTCAAGATATTCCAGGAGTCTTTTCTTACGATACCTATTGGAACGAGCTAAGCAGTGAGCCAAGCATGAAGACTAACCCAGAGGTTGGTCAAGTTATTGAAACGGGTGAGCTTCTAGTTGACCGCATTGAGCAGGCATACCCAACGCCAGGTGAAAAAGAGTTTGCGAAGCGATTGGTTGCAGGTCTAGCGATTCACCGAATGGCGGTAGGCGATATTTATGCGGAAATGGGCGCTACAGCTGCAGAGTTGCGCGACTCTTTGTGCTTATACTTGAAAAACATTGAGGCATTACCGGGGGATAAAAGTAAGAACCTGGAAAATCACATTGTCACTGTTCTTACTAAGGTTCGCCGTACCGTTAATGGTCAATTTTTCTCTAAGAACAAAACCAACGATCAGTTTTATCTGGATCTGAAAAAGACCGAAGACTTTGATGCACATATTGAAGCGAAAGCCGCAGGCTTGTCCCCAGATAGTATTAATTCTGCTTATAGAGCGGCAATGTTAGAGATTTTGGAGCAAACAGATTCTCAACAATCGAAAACAGCGATGTGGCAGCATGAGCTGAAGTGGCTAGACAGAAATGTCAGTCGTCCTGGTTGGTTATTCCTTGGCTCTCCTAACGAGCGTGAAACCGCGAAACCTCAGCTAGATTACTACATGTACTTTATTCAGCCTGAGAACCCGCCAAAGCAGAAGAAAGAGTTTATCCGTGAAGACGAAGTGCAGTTCGTTCTTAAGAACCGTCCTGAAGAGTTTAATCAATCTCTGAAGCATTATGCGGCATCTGTAGCGTTGCGAGCTCTTGCAACGGGTAGTGCACAGCAGACATACAAGATCAAAGCGGACGGTTATCTTGGTGAGATGATTAAATGGATTCGTGCCAACATCAAAGACGCGTTTGAAGTTCAATACAATGGTAAATCTAAACCAATCATGGATTGGTTGAAGGGAGCAACTGTTCGCGATATCACCGGTATTGCAGACAGTGACCATGGTAGTGTTAAAGACATCTTCGAAGCAGTAGCAAGCTTTATTCTGGAAGGTTATTTCCAGTCTCTTGCTCCAGAATATCCTAAGTTTTCACAGCGTATTACAGAAGATACCATTAGTGTTGCTAGTAAAGACGTGTTGAGTAGTTTAGCTGGTGGCGCAACGACTAAGCGTGCAACAGCGGTGCTTGATGCACTTGAACTGTTAGATGGTGATAAGCTAAAACCAAGCAACTCTCGTTACGCTAAAGCAGTATTAGAAGTACTGGCATCAAAAGGTCATGGTCAAGTCGTTAACCAAAGTGAGCTATTAGAAGCTGTTCATGCTCGCTTATACTTCAAACCAGGCTCTTACCGACTCGAACCTGAATGGTTACTAGTGATCTTAGCAACGCTAGTTCATGCTGGGGAATTAGAACTATCAGTTGTAGGTAAAGTCATCACGGCAAGCGATATTGATGCGTTTAAAGGAATCGACTTTGATACATTGACAAACTTCAAGCACATTCAAGCACCAAAAGACTTTAATGTTAGTGCGATTAAAGCTGTCCTTGAATTACTTAGGATGAACGAAGGTTTAGCAACTTCTATTCAACAAGGTGATGACAGCGTTGTTCGCACGATGGGACAAGAGATTGAAAAGCTAGTGAAGTCTCTCGTTCACGACCAGCAGCTTGTAAAGCAGCGACTTATGTTGTGGGGCAACCATGTCCTTTCTGAAAACGAAGCGACATTGTTAGCAGATCGTTTGGGTAAAACGAAAACATTCCTAGAGTCTCTGCAGCGATTTAATACGCCAGGTAAACTCAAGAACTTCAAAGAATCGACGGAGTCAATTGTAGAACACGCAGAAACTTTGAAAGAGTGGAAGAGTTTTAAACAACTTTCGGAAGTGGTGGATAGCTTCGCTGAATACGCTCAATATCTTAAAGAAGCTCAACTCATTCTTGATGAGAATGATGAGTGGCAATCTGATGTGCGAGATGCAGCGCAAGCACTGAGAAATGGTATTGAAGATAAAACCACACGCTTAGAGTCAAGCTTTAAGCAAGCGCAGCTAGCAAATCTGCAACAGCTTAAAAAGGCATATATTCAGCGCTATGTTGCTTTGTACCAATCGGCTCGTTTAACAATGGAGCAGGATAGAGAGAAAGCGGCACTGATCGGCGATGAACGCCTGCAAACGTTAGAAGCATTGTCAGGTATCTCATTACTTCCTGCAGAGCAGGTCAAGCAATGGAGGTCAGATTGGGCCTTTTTGCAAGTTGCTAAGTCGATTGACCCTAAAACAATTGAGTTGACGCCAAACCCAGTCAACTTCTCACCGCGCAGTGAGGGAAGTAAAGCTTCAGCAAGTGTACTTTTAGCTCAGTTAGATAACCAGTTAACCGAGATGTTGTCTGAGTGGACCCAAAGCTTAAAATCGACGCTAGCCGATCCGTTCTTGCAGCTTGATTTATTGTCAGAAGTGCAACGCGGTGAAATCAATGCTTTCATTAGTTCCGGAAGTTTATCAACTCCTGTGAGTAAGGAGTTTATTGCAGGTGTAAACGAGGCCCTTTCAGGCCTAGAAGAAGTGAAAATTTCAACAATGGATCTAGTTGCAAGTCTAGGTAAAGGAACGCCGCAAACATTGGATGATGTTAAAGATCGCTTTGAAGAACTGCTTAAAACGCATTGCAAAGGCAAAGATAGCAGTAAAGTACGAATCATTATTGATTAATCCTATTCTAACTTAATTACTAGAAGCCAGTACTAGTACGAGTTACTGACTTCTATCGAGAGTAAACAATGAAACAAGAAGCCCTGTTTGGTACTGAAATTGAAAGCAAAGCCTCTGGACCAGTAGAATGTTTGGGGATGACGTTTGAAAGTGACAAAGCTCGTAGAGCTCATTTTATCGCTCTATTGCGCGAAAAATTACAAGATCCAGAGTTTAGATCAATTGAAGGTTTTCCGATTGGCACCGATGAAGCTATTTTGGACCTTTCTGATCCTCCATATTACACTGCATGTCCAAATCCTTGGTTGAGTGATTTTGTGGACTTATGGGAGTCTCAAAAAGAAAATCCAAACGAAGAGTATCATAGAGAGCCGTTTGCTGCAGATGTGAGCGAAGGAAAGAATGATCCTATCTATAATGCCCATTCATATCATACCAAAGTTCCTCACAAGGCTATAATGAGATACATCCTCCATTATACTCAACCTGGAGATGTTGTATTTGACGGGTTTTGTGGTACTGGAATGACAGGTATTGCTGCACAAATGTGTGGAGATCGAGATGCTGTATTATCTCTCGGGTTTCAAGTTAAAGATGATGGAAGTATCCTACAAAAAGAAACTATAGATAATATCGAAAAGTGGGTTCCTTTTTCTCAATTAGGTGCCCGTAAAGCTATACTAAGTGACCTCTCTCCAGCTGCAACTTTTATATCAAATAATTATAATGCTCCGATTAACTTAGACTCGTTTGAAAAGAATGCTAAAGCTATTATTGATGAAGTAAAAGCTGAGTGTGGGTGGATGTATGAGACTACTCATGACAATGGTTTAGTGGGAAATATTATTAATACGATTTGGTCTGATGTATTTGTTTGTCACCATTGCTCAAATGAACTCGTATTTTGGGAAGAAGCCTTAGATACTGAAAAAGGTAAGGTTTTAGATGTTTTTTCTTGCCCTCATTGTAAAACAGAATTGACTAAGAAGAAGATTGAAAACTCTTGGGTGAATATTTTTGATGATGCCCTTGGGGAATCTATAAAAAAAGCTAAGCAAGTTCCTGTATTGATTAACTATACAGTAGAAGGATTACCGGGAAGATTTTCTAAAAGACCAGCAGCAAGTGATATAGAACTTATAGGGTTAATTGAAAACAGTTCAATTCCATATCGATTCCCCATTGAACGTTTAATGAATGGTAAAGAAACGAGGAGAAATGACCCTATTGGTATTACACATGCTCATCATTTTTATACTAAAAGAAACCTATGGGTATTAGCTGCGTGTTGGGATCGGCTAAAAAATGCGGGGCCTCGGTTCCCATTCTTATTCACTGCTAGTCAGAGAGCTTTATCTAAGATGGCTAGCATAGCTTTTTCTTATTATTTTAATGGTGGTGGTGGATATATAAATGCGGGGACTAAAGGTACACTGTATGTATCTAGTATAAATCCTGAAGTGTCAGTTTTTCACAGCTTAAAGTCTAGAGTTAGGTCGTTGAAGTTTGATTTTATGTCTAGTAAATCAAACTACGTGATAGAAACTAAAAGTACGACTTCTACCTCTTCAACGAAAGATAATTCTGTAGATTATTTGTTCATAGATCCTCCATTCGGTGCGAATATTAACTACTCAGAATTGAATACTTTATGGGAACCATGGCTAGGAGTGGCTACTAATATAAAAGAAGAAGCAATTGAAAATACAGTTCAAGGTAAGAAGCTACTGGATTATAGATTGCTCATGAAAGCCTCTTTTAGTGAGTGTTATCGAGTTTTAAAACCCGGCCGGTGGGTTACGGTCGAATTCTCAAATACCAAAGCCTCTGTATGGAATGCTATTCAATCAGCTTTAACTGACTCAGGCTTTGTTGTCGCAAATGTTTCTGCATTGGATAAAAAACAAGGTAGTTTTAAGGCATATACGAGTCCGACAGCAGTTAAACAGGACCTAGTAATTACAGCATATAAGCCTAATAAAGTAGCGAGCTCGTTGGTTAGCATGGGGAAGGTAGGTAATGTTTGGGACTTTATTTCAAACCACTTGTCCTATTTACCTATATCGAAGATTCGGGGGAATGAATTAGTAAAAGTACCGGAAAGGGATCCAAGGATACTTTTTGATCAGGTTGTTTCATATTACATTAGAAATGGTGGTCAAGTTCCTATTTCTAGTAATCAGTTTCAAAATGAGATCGGTATTAAGTTCATTGAAAGAGATGGTATGTACTTTTTGCCTGAGCAAGTTGTGGAATACGATAAAAAACGAGCTGTTGTAGGGCAAGTAAAACAGCTTTCAGTATTTGTTGATGATGAAGCTTCAGCCATCGAGTGGATGCGACAAGAGCTAAAGGTTAAGCCTAAAACCTACTCAGAGATCCATCCATTATTCTTAAATGAACTTTCTGGTTGGAAAAAAAATGAGTTAGAGCTTGAGTTAGCAACATTACTTGAACAGAACTTTCTTAAGTACGATGGTCAAGATGAGGTGCCAGCTCAGATTCATACTTATCTATCAACCAATTTCAAGGATATGCGTAGTTTAGATAAGAGCGATCCGAAACTTGTTGCGAAGGCTAAAGATCGTTGGTATGTACCAGACCCAAACAAAGCAGCTGATTTAGAGAAAGTTCGCCTCCGAGCACTGCTTAAAGAGTTTGAAACGTACAAAGCGGAAAAGAAAAAAATAAAGCAACCACGTGCTGAAGCACTACGAGCTGGTTTTAATACCGCCTGGGAAGCCCAAGATTTCCAAATTATTTTGGATATCTCAGCGAAAATTCCACCAGCGGTTCTCCAGGAAGATGAGAAGCTGTTGATGTTCTACGATAACGCATTAACACTAACCTCTGCCGAGGATGATGAGTGGTAATGGCAACACTTTTAAATGTCGGTGATTGGGCTTGGAGTCAGGCCCATCAACAATATGTGAAAGTCATAGAAAGCTCTGGCCTTTGGGGCCAGAGCTTTTATCGTGTTTGGCTCCAGCAGCAAGATAGCGTCGTAAAGGTTCCTTCCGGTGATTTATCGAAAGTTTCTATGGATAAATTGCCTAGCCCACATTTTTTCTCTTACATTGGTATCGCAGCCAAAATTGCGAATGCTCAAAAAGAAGATATTCTACTTGCTCCTGTAGGATCAAATGTCATTCCATTACCCCACCAATTGAAAGCACTCGACAAAGCGATGTCGCGTAAACAAGTGCGTTATCTATTTGCAGATGAAGTAGGGCTTGGTAAAACCATCGAGGCTGGCTTGGTTATGCGAGAACTCAAGCTAAGAGGTATGGCTAAACGAATCTTGGTGTGCGCTCCTAAAGGCTTGGTAAGCCAGTGGGTGAGTGAGATGAGCACTCATTTTGGAGAATCATTTCATCTGCTCATTCCTGGCGAGAACAAACCTGTAGATGAGAAAGACAATGTTTGGCTTCGGCATGACTTGGTCGTTTGTCCAGTTGATAGCATAAAGCCAATTGAGAGTAGAAAAGGCTGGTCGGTTAAACAAGTTCATGAGTACAACAAGCATAGGTTCGATGACCTGTTGTCTGCTGGTTGGGATCTAATTGTCATCGATGAAGCGCATCGATTAGGCGGCAGTACAGAGCTTGTTGCACGTTATAAGTTAGGGCAAGGTCTGGCGGAAGCATCACCCTACTTATTGCTGCTGTCGGCAACACCTCACCAGGGCAAGAGTGACGCTTTTCACAGGCTTATGGCCTTACTTGATAAAGAGGCTTTTCCTGATGTTTCGAGTGTTACGAAAGAACGTGTTCAGCCCTATGTTGTAAGAACTGAAAAGCGAATTTCAATAGACGGCACTGGTAAGCCATTATTTAAGCCTAGAAAGACAGAGTTAATTCCTGTGGCCTGGAAGAGTCAACACGCTTTACAAAGGCGCTTGTACGAAGAAGTCACTGAGTATGTAAAAGAAGGCTATAACCAAGCAAAAGCCCAAAAACAAAATGCTATTGGCTTTTTGATGATCTTGATGCAGCGCCTTGTTAGCTCTAGTAGTGCAGCAATTGCAATGACATTGTCTAGGCGATTACAGTCGCTCGAGAACACCGTCATTGAGGATGAGCTTCCGTTAGCGTTTGCCGATGACTGGGCGGACCTTGATGGTCAAGCACAATTAGATGAATTGATTGCAACGAGTAAACAAGCGTTGGCAAATGAGAAAGCCGATGTACAGCGTTTGTTGAATATTGCTAATGAGTGCGTTGCCAAAGAAAGTGATACTAAGGCAGAAGCACTGATTGACTGGCTCTATCAACTTCAACAAGAAGAACAAGATCCTAAACTTAAAATGTTGGTCTTTACCGAGTTTGTACCAACGCAGAGGATGCTAACAAAGTTCTTTACCGATAGGGGGATCAGTGTTGTTACGCTTAATGGTTCAATGGATATGCATGAGCGGAAAAGAGCACAGGCTGCGTTTGCTGGTGATACGCGAATTTTGATCTCTACAGATGCTGGTGGTGAGGGTTTAAACCTTCAATTTTGTCACGTCATTGTAAACTACGATATGCCTTGGAACCCAATGAGAATGGAGCAGCGCATTGGGCGTGTTGATCGTATCGGTCAGCCCCATGTAGTACGAGCTCTAAACTTTGTATTGGAAGACTCTGTGGAGCATAGAGTGCGAGATGTACTGGAATCGAAGCTTCAAGTCATCTTAGATGAATTCGGAGTGGATAAAACCAGTGATGTACTCGACTCAGCCGAGGCAAATCATCTCTTTGATGAGCTCTTTATGGAATCCATATCGAACCCGGAAACGATGGATCAGGAATTAGCGAAAGCGTTGAAAGTGATTCAGGGTGGAGCTAGAGATAAACGCTCTCAAGACGGTTTGTTTTCAGATGGCAAGTCGTTAAATCCAAATGCTTACCAGAAAGTTATTGATCACCCTTTGCCTTATTGGGTTGAGCAGATGGTGAATCAGTACCTAAGTTTTAAGAGCTCTCAAGGTGTGGATGCGTCATTTACTCGTGCTGAGAATGGTTCGATATGTGTTAAATGGCCAGATGGAGCAAATTGGGAAGACATTACCTTTATTGGTAAGGAAGCGCAGAAAACACCAGGGTTAAAGCACATTACACTTGAAAATCCAAAGGTGAGAGGCTTGAGCACACACTTACCAATTTGGAGCGAAGTCCAAAACATACCTCTTGTGCGAGTTCCTTCCCTGCCTTCCGGTGTGACCGGGTATTGGTCCCTCTGGAGTGTTCGATTTTCTGGTCAGGATGAACGTCAATTGCAGTATTTGCCAATCTATATAAATACAGCAGGCCAGTATTTCTCTACCGCATCTAATCGAGTGTGGGATGCAATATGTTCAGATATTCTCGAGTCCGACTTAAGCTCAAATCCAGAGCCTGAAAAAGCATATCAATTGCTTAGAGAGTCTGCTGAGGTCCAAGGCAAAATTTTGTTTGATTCCATGCTAGCTGAGCATTTGAACGAACTAGAACTTAGCGTTGAGAAAGGAGAGTATTCCTTTAAAGCCAGAAGAAATGCGATTGAACGAATAGGTCTGCCAGAAGTTAAAAGTTATAGAATGCGTCAATTGGATATTGAATACAGTCAGTGGAAGGTTGATATTGATGCAAAGCGTGAGATATACCCTGAGTTAAACCTTCATCTAGTGTTTGAAATTAAAGGATAGATATGAACTGGCAAGAGAAGCTTACTAGTCAGATGGCTTTGACAGAGCCTGTTCACTATATTGTCAACGACCCGGATAATTTATGTTTTGAACCTGCAATAGCTGACCTAATCGAACAGGCTGGAGCGGTACTTTTTTCGGATACAGATCCTATCGCACTAAGGTTATGTTTTGAAGAATGGCTTGATAGTGATGAGTGCAGTGCTCTATTGATTAGGGTTGTCGATGAACAGCCTAGTATTCCTTATGATATTGAATGTTCAGCTAAGCGTGTTGATTTTGATATTAGTGAAGTGATACCAGAGTTGGATGCATCAGTACTGAGATTCTTATCGCCTAAAGATTATGAGCAACTGCAATCTGCAGTGAAAAGCTATGGTGCGGATAAGCTAAACCGAAATGCTAGTTTGGATTTTGTCTTACGACATATCTACAAAATTGCTCCGGAGATTATTCAATCTGAGACAGATTTAGTTCGATTGCTCATTCGAAAGCATTACCTTGGTATCGAGATGCCTCTGGTTATCGAAGAAAGGCTAATTGAAACTCTCCAAGTTCGTGAGCAGTTCGGTCGATGGGACTTCACAAGGATTGTGCCGGATAGAACTGAGTTTTTCGCGTTTCTTCAACAGCAGTGGTTGCTTCATTTGCAGCGAAAATCCCAGCGGTATGAAATTAAGGAATCATCATGGCCTGCCGATGAGCTTGTTGTTCCATTTGACGATCAAGATATTAAAGTATTTGTGGATAATCTATTTGCTGACGGGATTCTTCAAGCCGTGGATTTTGACGGCTTAGGAAAAGATGATTGGGAGTGGGTTGGAGTTGTCGCGGATGATGAATCTAGAGACTTATTACGAGTAAGGCAGCTACTTAATAAACTTTCGAATCAATTCATCGTGCAGGACTTGCCGCTACCTGAAGATTCAGAACAGTGGGAAGATATCGCACGAGAACTTAGTGTACTGAATTCGTTATCTCACTCCTTGAAAGGTACAGATATCTATGCTCTGAACGCTGGGATTACTAATTTAAACTCTAAAATAGATGATTACTTTGAAACGTGGTTGCAAACGAACTTTGGTAAGCTGATAAACACGCCGACAACCCGCTTTCCTAAGATGTTGCATAAAATTCCGGATTGGTTGAACCTTAAAGTCTGTAAAGGCCAAAAGGTGTGTCTATTGGTGATGGATGGTATGGGGTTTCAACAGTGGAATTACGTTAAAGAGCACATTATTGATATACCTCATGTTCGAGTTGAGGAGAGAGGTGTTTTTTCATGGGTTCCAACTATTACCTCCATAGCGAGGCAGGCTCTATTCTCAGGCAAACAGCCACGTTCATTTCCTGATTCATGGGATATAACCGCAAAAGAAAAAGCGCTCTGGCATGCGTTTTGGGAAGATAAAGGTTTAAGCAAGACCGAAGTAGCATATGAAGTTACTCTTGAGAAGCATAAAGATCTAGAATCCTTCAAAGACCGTTTTCATTCGCCCAAGCTAAAGGTTGCAGGTTTCGTTATCAATTATATAGATAAGCAGATGCACGGAATTGAGGGTGGGATGCCATTACTAAATGTTGCAGTGAGTAAATGGCTCGATCTGTGGCAGTTTTCTTCAAAGATAGAGGCTTTGCTGGATTCGGGTTTTGAAGTGGTGATTACGGCTGATCACGGTAACCAAGAAGCAATAGGTCAAAGTTGGCCTAATGAAGGTGTCAAAGCAGAGACAAAAGGTCAAAGAGTTAGACTGTATAAACATACAGTTGAATATTCGAATGATACGGAAGACGTGCTAGAATGGCCAGCTAAGAAATTCGGATTACCATCGGATTTGTATCCGCTTGTGAGTAGAGGTCGTCATGCGTTCGTCCAGAAAGGCAAACAGATTGTCGGGCATGGCGGGATTAGCTTACATGAGGTGGTTGTCCCATTAGCTATTGTTACGAGAGAGCAGCATGTCAAAGAGAGTCAACTTTAGTCGTCATATCGAGATTCAATGGTTAGATTCCGTTGCGGTCTGGGTCGCCGAGGGAAAACAAAAAAAAGAACTCGACGAACAGATTGATTTGATGCTTGAGCCTTCGGTTACTTGTAAAGTAAATAGAGGGAAAACTAGAAATCAGTTGACCAAGTTATGGTTCCCTAAATCTGATGATGTTACAGAAAGCTTTACTCAGTCTGCCATTGAAGCCGTACTTGGTAGTGAATGTCCAGACTTTGTATTGCACTGGGGAATGTTAGTTGCTAAAAACAATTTTTTTGCTGATGTAGTAAGATTCATTGGGCGACGTGAAAAACATGCTGAGGTGTTCACCTATGCTCAAGTTCAAAAGAACATTGTTGAATTGTACGGGGATACCGAGACGGTCAAACGTGGGCTTCGTTCTGTGTTAAAAACACTGGTCGATTTTAGGGTTCTTGAACGTCAAACGAACAGGACGTATAAAGCGCATAAGCTCGAACATAAAGTAGAAAGTAAGTATAAGAGTTGGCTTCTGCAATCTCTGATGTATAACCAAAGGTATCGAAGTCGTTCTCTTACAGATATGCTTGATGATCTAGTTTGGTTTCCATTTGTATTCTCAGTATCAGTCAATGAGCTTGAGACAACCTGGTTTGATCTTCACCAACAAGGAAACGACCTTGTTTTATTTAAAAAGTAGAGAGAGTTGTATTGAAAGTTTCAATTGGTTTTAATCGTCACTTAGAGCCTGATTGGCTAGCACAGACGGCATCTTGGGTCGCTAATGGTATAGAAGGGCAGGCGTTGAAAGACCGGATTGATTCCATGCTTGAGCCTGCATTTACCAGTAAAGTTGCAAAAGACAAAACTCGGAATTTGTTATTTGGAATTTGGAACAAGCTACCTAAGCATATCTCAGAAAGATTTCAATCGAGAGGGGCTAACTTGTTAATGGAGCATAGTGAGCAACACTTGGTGTTTCATTGGGGTATGATGCTGTGTAAGTACCCGTTTTTTGCCTTTGTTGTAGGTCAGATTGGTAAGTTGACTAAGCTTAACGATACCTTTATATACTCTCAGCTTGAAGATCGTGTAACGGAGCAATACGGCGATACATCTACAATAAAACGTAGTATGCAGTTTGTTGTAAGAACTCTTATGAACCTTGAAGTGCTCAAAAATCCAAAGCAGGGTGTTTATGAGCTAAATACGGCAGTACCTATTGAACAACCAGAGGTCAAAGGTTGGCTCGTGGAAGCAATAATGCATTCAAACCAAAGTTCTAGTCGAAGTCTATCAAGTATAAATGACGATACGGTTTGGTTTCCATTTAAGCTGTTTTTTGATTTATCAGATGTGCAAACTAACAAAGAACTAGAAGCACATCTTCAATCGTCGGACACGGTTGTTTTTCTTTAGTATCAATAACTACAACCAGTGTTTCGGGATTTCTAGCTCGAAGCTCTTCGCCGCATACTCAAGCATCGTGATGATCTCACGGTGCTTTTTTTGATCGTAGGGTTGCCCGGTTCGCTTTTGCTCAACCATGGATTTGAGCTCGATGAGATTAAACATCCCGAGCTTGTAAAAGTTTCCCCAGCTTGGCGTGCCGAATAGGTTATAGATGACTTCAGTACTATCTCGTTCGCTGGCAAGACGTTTGGGCTCGTCGATTTTTGCAAGTGCTGCCTCGCCTTCTTCTTTTGTGTCGTAGGTATTGAGTTGTTTCATAGCGCTATGGTGGATATCCTAATGTGATATCAGACTAACAAATACGGCGTTGAGAGTCTCGTACATAAGCTAGTGATATTTCGTTTTTTAGTGCCCATTTTTCTCCTGTTTTTGTGGTATACCGCATTCATTTTTAATAAACTTGCATGTTATATGCAGCAGGGTTCATTTTGCGCTTTGTTTAGCTTGCACGCCAAAGTGGAGATAGTTACAGCATAAGCTCTAGAGTTATTTTGCAGTGACATCGCCGGCTATCCAGATTTTATTCAAAAAATAAACATTTGGGTGCAATTAGAAGGATTTCAAAAGTGGCATATTCAAGCCTATCGATTAAACAATTAATCACCGATATTAGTGATAGTAAGTATTACCTACCGGCTATTCAGCGTAAGTTCGTATGGGGCGAAGAGAAAATCTGTAACCTCTTTGATTCAATAATGCGTGATTACCCTATTGGCACATTTCTTTTCTGGGACCTCCCGGCCGAAAAAGCAGACCAATATACTTTCTATGAATTTCTAAAAAATTACCATCAGCGTGATTCTAAGAATGAGTTGGTTAGAAAGGACTTTACTCAAGAAGTTCGGGGTGTATTAGATGGCCAGCAAAGAATAAGTTCATTGTATATAGCTTTACAAGGTGTTTACTGTTCAAAGCGGAAATATGCAAAAAAGACTACAGATAACGCATACCCCAAACGTCAGTTGTACTTAAACTTATTTGGTGATGAGAAAGACTATGAGTTTAAGTTTTTGGAGCAAAAAGATGCATTGGAAAAAGGTGATTCAAAATACTTCTATCTCGTGAGAGACATATTAAAACATGGTATAGATGTAGACCCTCAAGACATCATTGAAGAGCTAGAAGATAGGACCCCTTCCGATGCAGATATGCTGAGGCGAAACGGCCGTGTGGCAAGGAAAAAATTATTCTTGTTGGCTAAAAAGTTAAATCAAGATGAGTTGATTAACTACTTCAAAATCGTGGACAAAGATCTAGATGATATCCTGGATATATTTGTACGTGTAAATAGCGGCGGTACTATTCTATCAAAGTCTGATTTGTTATTTTCTACGTTGGTCGCTCATTGGGAGGATGGAAGAGAGCATATCGAACAGCTTATTGAGACTATAAACGGTGAGGATAGTCTCTTCAATTTTAATACGGATTTTTTAATGAGAACGTGCTTGTTTTTGATTGATGCACCGATGAGCTTCAAGGTACAAACGTTTGATCGAAGTAACATCGCTAAGATTCGTGATAACTGGGAGGCAATCTTTGCAGCGCTAACAAAAACTTCATCGATACTACGTGAGTTTGGTTTTAATAAGACCAGGTTGTCATCTAACTACGCTGCTACACCAATAGCATATTACGTGTACAAAGGCGGAAGGGTAGATAAAGAATCAAAAACCGAGTTGCGAAAGTTAGTCATTAATAGTCTGCTCAAGCAAATCTATAGTGGGCAAGCTGATTCGGCTTTAAGTGGATTGCGTGATGGATTGAGAGATAAGCGTGAAGGCAGTTTTCCTCTAAAACAGACTAGCTTTTCATTTTCTAGTTTCCAACATACGAAACTTGCTGGTGGTAAGAGGCTTACAATTGACAGTGACGATATAGAGGATTTCTTGGAGTATAAGAAAGGTAGCTTCTGTTTCTTGCTGTTATCTGTCCTTTATCCAGATCTTCAAATAGACCAAATCAGCTTCCATCAAGATCATATGCACCCCCACAGTGGCTTTAAAACATCAGCATTAGTCGACATGGGATTACAACAGGAAGATATTACTCATTGGCAGAACCTCCGTGACCAGTTACCTAATCTCCAATTACTTGAAGGACAAGAAAACGTAGAGAAACAGGCCACACCACTGGACATTTGGGTTTCCAAGAGTGAGATTGACGAACAGTATTATCGTCAACGTAATTATGTACTCGTTACACAATCGCTCAAGTTAGAAGACTTTGCTCTGTTTTTCGAAGCTAGAAAAAAATTGATACGAAAGCAGCTACATCTATTGTTTGATGTTGATGCAGAAGAAAAAGTAGTCGAGTTAACTGAATAGCTAAGGAAATTTGGTAGTTGAGAGTTGAGTAAGTATGGTTAAAATGAAGAGCAACTGTACCTGTTTAGCTCATTTGAACCATTAAGCAATGGAAAGCCCGTTAATTGTTCCTCGGGACTTAGCAAATCTGGAATAGAAGACTGACAGTGTAAGGTTATTTGTGATAATTCTTACAAAAGTTAGATGTATGACAGAGTGTATATTCCCGAAAGTCGAGTTGCTATAACTCATTGATTTTCAATTGGAAATTGTGTTTGTAGACTCCCTCATTCTCAGTATATTGTCACGTCGAGAAGCATCAGGACGAGGGCGCTTTTGAATCTAAAAAACACAGGGTAGTTACGTGGTAACTTAATGCTTGGAGTAACTAAGATCAGTTTTTCCCAAGGTAACACCAGAGGTAACATCTTAAAACTATACTTTTATATTATTTAATTTAATCAAGTGGATAGGCATTATAGTAGAGTCCAGTAGCGGCACCACATTCGTTCTTTATGAACAAACAAAAAAGCCCACCTAGCGTGGGCTTTTTTGTGTCTGTAATTCCCCTTATTATTAAACTATCAGTAATTTTAGGGTTCTAAGAATTGTTGCTTGTAACGCTCCTAGACTGCGTCCTTTAATGATCCAAAGTGTTTAGTGGTTTGCTGAATTTAGCCACTTAAAATCCATTCGGGTTGTCAATAACGTATAGCCAACCTCCATCTATATACTTCATCACTTCGAGAGCGGTGCCTTTGGGGCCTCCAACTATCTCCCAATCAGACCTTATGAGAGCCGTGTCGCCGTTAATATGGATAGACACATCATGGGTGAGCATTTCAAAGTCACCTTGAAGGTAACTTTTCAATATAGGCTTAATCGCCTTTGGCCCTCTAGCAAGGTTACCCTGATTATCTAGGACAAATATGGCGTCTTGATGGAACAGAGTGCCTAGTCCGTCGATGTCTTGTTTCGAAAAGTATTCCGCGAAAAATTGGTGCAGCTCTGTTGGCGACTGCGGTTTTTTGTAATCTGTTGATGCGTAAGAATAGAAAGTTATTAAGTTTAAAACGACGAATAGAAGTATCTTCATGGAACCACCTGCTTGTTTGTGTTTTGGGTTGAAGCCATAATAGATAGGCTGCTTACTAAAAGAAATTAGCTACCTAAAAGTAACTAATTACCTTTAAGTAACTATGCAATTGGTAATTTGGAAAAGCTGAGAGGTAAATATGAGTGAACAGGGTAGGCAACCTGAAGGTTACTGCAGCGCTGATAAATATTTGACACTGATTTCTACGAAGTGGACTGCTCACATTGTTTGGTTGCTAGGTCAGAGTAGCGAGATACGTTTTGGACAGATTCAAAAGCAGCTGGCTTTAGTGTCGAGTAAAGTACTTAGTGAGCGGCTGAAGTTGCTTAGCAAGGAAGGTTTCATTTGGCGTAGGCAAGAAGAAACCGTTCCAGTGACGGTATATTACGGTCTGACCAAAAAAGGAAAAGAGCTGGCGGATATTGTTGATATTATCGTGAAAAAATCGGATAGCTGGAATTAGTCTAACGTAATGGTTGTAAAGCTATTCTGATATCCAACGTCATTACTATGGTGGATTTTTCTGTGTGTATGGTTTAGGCGGTTCTTTTCGATATTGAGTGACAAACAAAGTCATAGCTTAAATATCGAATACATTTAATAGATTAGTTTTAATTTAGATTTAATCACAAAAACATGTGAGGCTAAATAATGAAAATAATACCAGTGCATATGTTGGATAATACACGTTGGTCTTGGTATTAGTTTTTTGTATGTTTTATTTTAGATTTATATTAGGATAAATAATCGTGTTGAAATATCACACTCGAAGCTGAAGCGTGCAATAGAGTGTGATTGTCAGATTTCAACAGAGTATTATTGAGTCAAATCAGCAACAAATGTTTGCTTGTAACTGGCAGTAGTTTGCAGCTCTTTTTTGATCCATTGGTTGAACAAGCTAAAGTCAGAATGTAATTGCCAGAAAAGGGATGCAATAACTCGTTTACCAAAAAAATCAGGGTGGTCTGTAACTACTTTAAGTTTACTATTTTCTACACTTCCCTCTATCAGAAACCCCGGCAAAAAAGCGATGCCTTTTTGAGCCTTACATAGATCGATGATGGTTCCTAAGTCATCCAGTCGCCATAAGTTGTACGATGCTATGTTTGACAAGTTAAGCAGCTCTTCACAACCATCCATTAATAGAACTCGTTGTGATGGGGCTTGAGACTTAAAGGTTACCAGGTCTTCATGAGCCACCCACCAACAGTTGACGTGAAATAACTCCTCTATGTTGAAGTCGTAATTTGTCTTGTGATAGGGGTTACCTAAGGCTAAATCTATCTTCCCTTCATTTATATAGTTACCTAGCACGAAACTTGGTTTAGTTACGACAAGTAAATCAACGTTAGGGAATGCTTCTGAAAACGCTAATAGTGCTTTCTTTACATTATTATTAAACACTAATGGGTCTATGCCTACCCGGTAGACTATTTGGTCAGATATATTCATTTGTTGTGCGATCGTGACTAGATCACGATATTTCGATACCACAGGTAAAGATAACTGGAATAATCGTTTTCCTTTTTCTGTTAGCCAAACTTTAGAGTGTTCCCTATTAAATACATTGAAACCTAAATCGGACTCAAGATTTTGAACAGCCGTGCTAACGGTTGATTGTGACTTGCCAAGCTTGCGAGCAGCAGAGCTAAATGAACCTTCCTCAACTACCGCTATGAACGAAATGATATTTTCGAAATGTAGTTTCATGATTCGACTAACCTTTTGACACAAATAAATTATATTTTTTATGGTTTGTTGATTTGAAGAACAATAGCGTGATGATAATTGTATTTCAACAAGTTTTATAAGGAGTAATAAAACTGGGTAAATTAATTCTTAGATTGGTTCCAAAGCTTATATAAAGTTTAGATAAGTTAAAATATTGACCGATGTCTTACTTTTTTAAGTTTATAAATTTTATTTAATATTGTCTTGTGAGGCCGGTTTTATATGTAACTCATTGTTAATTATAGTTTTGTTTTTAATTCCTTTGTTTTTATTGTGTTTATTTTGATCATTTTTCGTCCGGCCTATTGATTAAGTCGATAGGGGTTATTTTCCATAGATTGGTAGCGCTAATTATAATGGCGACGAATTTTCAACAGCCCTTATAGGAACACATAATGATTACTAAGCTATACGTCAAAACAAGCATGTTTTTATCACAATTCAAGAACGATGAGCGCGGTGTAACTGCGATTGAATATGGTCTTATTGCAGTAGCAATGGCTGTATTAGTAACTACTGCAGTAGGCGCTGATGGTTTCATTGGTAAGTTAGAAGGTGCTTTTGAAGATGTAGCGACCGCTATTGACACTGCAAGCAGCTAACATCAAGCCTTATTGGCTAATGTAGATCATATCGAAAGATATTTGTGCCAGACCTATGTTTTCCATTGGTCTGGCTCAGTTAATTAGGAACATCAATTAAGACATACTTTACGCTAATCCATATAAATCTAGGTGATATTTCTAATTTTGAGTTTTGACGTGTATTTACTGATTTTGGTAATCGTGTGTGTCTATGTATCGGCTACCGATTTTCTCTATCGAAAGATACAAAATCACACCTTGTTGATATTGCTCTTTTTACAATGTTTTTTGTCACCGTTAGACATTCAAATTATGAGCTTTCTGCTGGTGTTAGGGGGAGGGTTGATTGTTTACACCCTGATTTGGATTGGAGCTGGCGATATTAAATATGCCGCGGTTCTATCACTTACCATACCTCTCAATGATTTACTTTGGGCGTTTGTTATGACGGCTTTTTCCGGTGGATTTCTAGCCGTTATTTATCTCGTATACAACAAGCTGATAAGTAAAAGGCTAGTAAGAAAAACGTCGAACGGCCAACAAGGTATTCCATATGGGATAGCGATTAGCGTTGGATTCTACTTGGTAATTTTAACTCAAAACACGCCACATATATAAACCTCCAAGAATGAGAACATTATGAGATCTCGACTGGTATTACTTGTTGCCATTGCTGCCCTAATAGTTGGCGCGCTAGGCGTTGTCGATTTGTTCAAGAGTGAACCTCAATCGACAACGACCGCTGAAGTGGTGGAAGAAAAAAACGAAGAACATGTTGCCGTTTGGATGACCACGGAACCTTATGAAAAAGGACGTGCGATCGATGCGCAAGGTGTCGTAAAACAACAACTCCCTCTTAGTGAAGCATTAACGCTTGGTGTCAGAGAAGACGCACAAATCAGCTTTTCACCCTCCATTTTGCTCAATCGCAGCCTTAACGCAGGTGAAGTTGTACTGCCTGAATATCAAGTGACGCCAGGCCAGCCCGGATACATCGACCTTTTGGTCACAGAAGGCATGACGTTATACCCACTTAAAGTCAGTGACAAAAACCTAATCAACGATTACATCCGTCCTGGAACGTCCATCGATATCCTCACTGTAAGTTCTCCAAACGATAACTTAGCCGGAATTATCGATAAGCCGAAGCGCTTTAGAGGGGTTAAGGCGTCAATGTTTCTTAAAAACGTCAAAGTACTGAACATTGGAAATGATGCAACTGGCGACAGTTCTATTACCGCTCGCGCTCCGAGTAAAGAGGATGGACTGACTACGGTGGTCATCGAAGTTAGTCCCGACGAGTTACCAAAACTTGCACTAGCGCAACGAACAATGCACATCGAAATTTACCGAAGCCAAACCTACACGCAACCGGAGTATGCAGAGGTGCGCAATATTATCGATAACTATACCGGGATTGCTGAGTTACGTGGTAACGAGAACAACCCGAGAGAGGCTTTGTGATGATGATTCACCATCGAATCAAGCAAGTACTGTTTGCTTCCATTCTAGTGCCGCTGATTGGCTTACTTTCTATAACAAACGCTTTTGCCGCCGATCGCTCCATCACGCTCAACGATGGTCAGCACATCCAGTTAAAAAGTCCGATTGGCCAAGTGTTTATTAATAACCCTGACATCGTCGACTACAAAATAATCAACGACAACACGATAGTTGTGTTCGCCAATGCTATTGGGCAATCACGACTGATCGTCTATGGCATTGATGGTGATGTTCTGCTTTCAGACCGCATTATTGTTGATTTGGATTTAACGGATATTAGACGACAACTTAAATTTCATTTCCCTGATGCCAAAGTCAAGATTCAGTCTGTAGGAGAGCAAGTCGCCGTGAGTGGCCTTGTTGATTCCGAAGCGACTCGTGACGATATCTATCGTTTGGTTGCCACTCTGCTTGGACGAGAAAAAACAGAGAAATGGGACAAAACGGTGAAGCTGGAGTTTAAGTCCGACAACTCAAATTATGAAGAGCCTGAAAGCATGGTGTTTGCCCGCAATATGACGTGGGAAGGGATCATCGAACGCATTGAAGTTGCAACGACCCAGCAAGTGAACGTCAAAATATCAGTGGCTCAAGTCACCGAGTCATTTGGACAAACCGTTGGTGTTGATTGGAGTTCAGTCGGTTCAAGTGTTGGCGAATTTGTTTTCGACCAATTCGATGCAGCAAACCTGAGTACGTTAATCACGGCATTAGGTAACGACCAGATTGCTGAAGTTCTGGCTGAGCCTAATTTAACCGTGTTATCCGGTGAGTCTGCAAGTTTCCTTGTAGGAGGCGAAGTGCCCGTTATCGTTACTACCAGTAACAACGTGAACATTTCATTCAAAGAGTTCGGCATCAAACTCGATCTCACCGCGAAAGTGCTTAGCCAAGACAGAATCCGCATGCAATTAGCGCCAGAAGTCAGCGAAGTTGAAGGTTATATAGAAACGGCTGGCATCAAAGTCCCGCAACTGGCTTCACGACGTGCGATGACAACCGTAGAGTTAGCCGATGGCGACAGCTTCGTCCTTGGTGGCTTGATGAGCAGTGCTGATTTAGAAAAAATGCAAAAAATCCCTTTTGTTGGCGACATACCAGTACTCGGTGCCGCCTTCCGCAAAGCAACCACAGAAAGAAAACGAACTGAACTGATCATCGTTGCTACCGTGAATCTTGTTGAACCGATGAAACCGAAAGACATTCAACTGCCTTACATCAAGAAGACTTCTACATTGGCGCGCTGGCTAAACATTAAGTGGGATGGCAAGTCGGTAACGTCTTCCGATGCAACGATTCGTCTGTTGTCGCAAGGAGGGTTTATCCAATGAAGAAATTACTATTAATGGCGTTATTTACCACGTCACTTTTAGGCTGTGTCTCTGAGCAATATTTTGTCGGACACGGTGCTGAAGCCTTGGTGTACAAAGAGCATCACAGCTTTGAGTTTGCGATGAAAAACCGCGCTGAAACGACCAAGCAGATCAACGCTTTGATTCAAGATATTGAGTCAATGGATAAAGAAGCTACCTATGTTGTGGATTACAAATCAACCCGTAGCAAACAGATGTTGCAAAAGATCTTCGATCAATATCCGTCACATGTCATCGCGCCACAAAGAGTCTCGTATCGAAGCGCTCCGTTGTTACCGAGCGACTTAAAGATTCAAGTGACCTTAACGCGTTTGAATACTCAACAATGCGCGCCAGCACAGATTCACGTTCGGTTGAGGCAGCCAGACTGCTTTGCTGAATCGATGCGCTTGAAGCAAGTGGCTTACAAGTCTCGATTGGTAGGAGAGCAATAATGTTTGACCTGACTAAAGCATTAACAACAAAGGCCAAGCCAGTGCAAACCGGAACGACAGGGGTTGCCGGATGTACTTTGTTCTATCAATCTCAAGAGTGTTTAGATCTTGTTCAAGAAGTCTTTCGATTTGAAGGGTGGAATGATCCTGCATGCGTTAAAGCCAAAGCCGGCTTGACCAAGCTGACAGAACAACAAAGTAGCCACATTGTGATTCTAGAGCTTAATGAATCGACCAATGTTGTTGAAGACGCTAAAGCCTTTGCAAGTAAACTACCCACACACAAAGGCGTGGTTGTGATTGGTAAAGAGGATGCCATTTCTACGCTTCGTTCTCTTAAAGATATGGGTTTTTACTACGTGTTCTGGCCGGTGAATAAGCAGGAATTTGCTGACTTCTTAAATCACGTGAGCAAGAACCTGAAGACGTTCTCTGGTGTGAGTCAGAAACGCAAAGCGAAGCGCGTGGCGATTGTCGGTTCAAAAGGTGGCGTTGGCGCATCGTTTATCACTACTGAGTTGAGCTCAATATTATCGACGCAAGGCTCGGACACGATTCTTGTCGATCATCAATATGCCGATACCAACATTGATGTCTTGCTTGGCTTAAAGGATTTTAAGCCGAGAACCATCGATGAGTTCACCGCACCATTGCACGAAATGGATGAAGAAGGGGCGTTGAGTTACCTAATCAACGCTCGCAAGAATTTGCGACTGTTGGCGATTGATGGCGACATGAGCCAAAGCGATGTTCTTAACTACAACCAAACCTTGTGCGAGCTGCTAGCGCGCAACACCAATTTCATTATCGAAGACTTTTCTGGTGGTGTGGATTTCAAAGTTGAACCTCAACTCTTGGTAGAAAACTTTGATGTGGTTGTGTTGGTGTTAGACGCGTCAGTGTCTTCAGTAAGAAGTGCAAAACGACTGTATGAAAAAGTCTCCAACTTACAGCTTTCGTTATCGTCGCGTACTCGTGTGATTACGGTAGTGAACTACCATCGCCCGGAAAACGCTTACGTCTTACAAAAGCCTGATCTTATTAAGTATCTAGGCGCAGAAGTTGATCTCGAAGTCGACTACTGCAAAGCGCTGGCGCACATCATTATCGATGGAAAACGCGGGCATAAGCATGACCGTCACATTAGTCGTTCTATGGAACAGTTGGTGAAGCTGATTAATGGTCAACCTATGGATCAGAAGGGTATGAACTCTTGGTTGAAAAAGGTGCGTGCTAAATGAGTTCTAACAAAGACTTATACCTCGCGTTTCGTGGCCAGATATTTGAAGCCCTAGATGCAGAAGCGGTTCAGAAAATGAGCCGAAGAGACCTTGAATCCCAAATACAAGCAGCGGTTGATTTGCTAGCAAATAGCTACCAAAGACCGATCACCTCGATGATGAAGTCCGGGTTAGTGAAAAGCCTAATCGACGAGCTGTTTGGCTTAGGGCCTTTACAGCCTTTGGTCGAAGATCAGTCTATTTCCGACATCATGGTCAATGGACCCAACAACATCTTTTTCGAACGACACGGCAAGGTGAAAAAGTCCGAAGTCTCGTTTGTGAATGAGGAGCAGTTGTTAGCCATTGCTAAGCGTATTGCGTCACGTGTCGGAAGACGTGTGGATGAACTTTCGCCGACGGTCGACGCCAGGCTAGAAGACGGCAGCCGTGTGAACATAGTGATTCCTCCCATTTCGTTGGATGGAACATCGATCTCGATTCGTAAGTTCAGAGAGCAGAACATCGGTTTTGAAGATTTGATTGGCTTTGGGTCGATGTCTCCAGATATGGCGCGAGTGCTGATGATCGCTTCGCGCTGCCGCATCAATGTGTTGATTTCTGGCGGTACAGGCTCAGGCAAAACGACATTACTTAACGCGCTATCTCAATACATTGCCGAAGATGAACGTATCGTTACGATTGAAGATGCGGCCGAACTGCGTCTGCAACAACCCAACTTGGTTCGACTCGAAACGCGAACCTCAAGTGTTGAGCAAACCGGAGCGGTGACGCAGCGTGAGTTGGTTATTAACGCGCTTCGTATGCGTCCAGACCGCATTATTCTTGGCGAGTGTCGTGGCTCTGAAGCGTTCGAAATGCTGCAAGCCATGAACACCGGACACGATGGGTCGATGTCTACGTTGCACGCCAACACGCCGCGCGATGCGATTGCCCGTGTTGAATCGATGGTGATGATGGCGAACCTAAATCAGCCTCTTGATGCGATTAGAAGAACGATCGTGAGTGCCGTTCAAATGATTGTTCAGGTTAACAGGTTGCGCGATGGGTCTCGCAAGATCACAAGCATCTCGGAAATCGTTGGCCTAGAAGGCGACAGCGTGGTGATGGAAGAGATTTATCGTTTTCGTTATGACGATGCCCATTATGGAGAAACCGTAAAAGGCGAATTCGTCACCGATGGCATTATGCAACGATCTGAGCTTGTGAAAAAAGCGCAATTCTTCGGGCTCTATGAAGAGCTGAAAGCATCATTTAAGGGGGCCTAGCATGCTTTGGCTTTCGTTAATCCTCTTTGCATTCCTGCTGCTTTTGATCCGAGATTTAAAGGTGAAAAAGGTTAATCAGTTTTTCAATATTGAAGAAGTAGAAGCTGAAAACTTCAATGCCATTAACGTCAAGTCTTTGGTTCGTAAGCAAAACTGGCAAAAGTTCAAAGAGTCCATATCACCCACGTTAATGGTGTTAGGCCCGCGTTCTTCTCTTTACATTGCGCTCTATATTACGGGCAGCATCATCGCATCTTGGTACATTGTTGTTGAGTTGCTATCAATCACCAATACGTGGTTAGTGCTGGGCTCGTCTATGGTATTTACACTTTGCGGTTATCGGTTCCTAGTGACAAGAAGACGTCGCGAATTTGAGAATACGTTCCCAGATGCGCTGAATATTTTAATGAGTGCGGTCACTGCGGGTGACAGCTTAATGCAAGCCATCAGTTATGTAGGCGATGTGATGCACAACCCGATAGGCCGCGAATTTAAGCTAATGGGCGACCGACTTAAGTTGGGTGAGTCACCAGAAGTGGTGCTTCAACGATCGTGCAAAAACTACCCCTACCCAGAGTTTCTATTCTTTACCGTGACGATCAGGGCGAATATTGCTCGAGGTGGGCAACTTAAGGGCGTGATGGCGCGGTTGATTAGAGTGCTAGTGGACTCTCGAACGCTAGAGAAAAAGAAAATGGCGATGACTTCGGAAGCTAGAATTTCCGCCAAAATAGTTGCGGCTATTCCTCTGATTTTTATGCTTATTCTCAACTACGTTAATCCCGATAATGTGGAGTTTGTTCTCTACGATCCAGAAGGAAGGCTTGTATTGTTTTACGTGCTTGGTAGTGAACTGTTCGGTCTATTTCTTGTTTGGTTGTTAGTGAGAGGAGTACGCGCATGATGTTATTGGCTTCCCTTACTGTGCTGTTTTTTTCGCTACTCTTTTTGATTATCGATTCTATTCGTAAAGAGCAACGACATAAGAAGGTTGCGCTCTATATCGGGGATAATTCGGCTCGCGCACCTTCACGCGTAAATCGCTTTTTTGTTCGTTTTGGTAAAGAACATCGCCATGAACTCGAGCAAAAAATGATAGAGGCGGGTTATTACAACACGGATTGGGCAAAATTCTATTTTCCAGCAAAGTTGTTGGTATTAGCGTTGGTTTCTGGGTTGGTGCTGTTGGGAGATATGACGTCAACCAACAAACTGCTCGTGGTTATTTTCTCGCTGATTGGCGTCATTGTCGTCCCAGATACAATGCTTCAAATGCGCCGCAAGATGTTGATCAGTCGAACCTCAGCTCAATTGCCGTATTTGCTCGACATGATGTCGGTATGTGTTCAAACCGGTATGACGATTGAAGCGGCGCTGGTTTATTTGGGGAAAGAGCTGGCTGAATTTGATTCAGATCTTTGTTACCAAATTAAACGCACATCTGATTCTGCAAAAATACACGGTTTAGAAAAGGCGCTCAATGATCTGAGTGAGCGTATCCCGACGCCACCAGTACGAAGTTTTGTACTGACCATCATTCAAAACCTGCAATACGGCACATCCGTGGCGAGTGTGTTAAGTGACCTCGCGGAAGACATGCGAAAAGTCCAAATTCTTACGGTCGAGGAAAAGGTAGGTAAGCTCTCTGCGAAGATGAGTGTCCCATTGATCCTTTTCATCATGTTCCCGATCGTTATCTTGATTCTCGCGCCGAGCATCATGCAAATGACATTGAATATATAGGGAGACGACGAGTGATTGGAAAACGTTTTTGTCTCATTTTGTTGTCGATGAGTGTGTTGGCGGGCTGTCAATCGGCCCCTTCAGCACAAGACTTGCAGCTTGCCGACGTCACTAGCATGGAAAAAGTGAAGAACTATGACGGCTTGATTAGTTATTACAAATCCGAGCTAGAGCAGGGCTCCGAAGACCCAGAGGTAAAAGAGAAACTGGCATGGGCATATTTTCATAAAGGGGATATCGAATCGGCAGACTTCTATGTTCAACACTTGCAAAAAGAGGGTGTTGAAAATCCCAACTTGTACCAGTTAGAAGGACAAGTGTTTGATGCAAAAAATGACGCTGAAAGTGCTATTGCCGCTTATCTCGCTTCTATAGAGGCGGGAAATACTACGGGGCAAATTCACGTCTTACTCGGTGTGTCATACACCAAAGTTGGAAGATTCAACGAAGCGTATCAAGAACTGAATCGAGCACGTTTACGCGGTTATGACGATGTCGTGATTAAGAACAACATTGCGATGATTCAAATGGCCAATGGCGAGTATCAACAGGCGATCGAAACGTTAGCTCCGGTTTTAAAAGAAGACCCGTCGAATAAGATCGTAAAAGCGAACCTAGCTATCGCACTAATGAAAACCCAGCAAATCGACTCAGCCAAAAAGTTACTCAAAGGTGACTTCTCAGCGGAAGAGATCCAGAGCATCGCAGCTGAATTAACTCAACTAGGAGTTAATAATGAAGCTTCTTAATAAACAGAAGGGCGTGACGGCGATTGAGTTTGTGTTGGGTGCGCTTGTTCTGTTTTTCGCCACCTTTGCGATCTTCGAATCGAGTTACCAAATCTACGTTGTGAACATGACCGAGTATTCGCTGAGAGAAACCATCAGGAATACCAAAATATATGAAGGTAAAGGGATCAACGAGCAGTACGAAACTAAGTTCAAATCGTTAATCGAAGATGATGACAATCTATGGAGTTTCTTAATCGATAGCTCAAGGTTTTCTATTTCAGGTCAGTACTTCAAAACCTATGACGATTTCATCGCGAATAGGGGGCATTCTGATCAAGGGTTGAACTTCAATTACGACTTAGCCGAGATCACGGTGACCTACCGTTATACCCCAGTCATTAAACTGGCTGGCGCTGCGGATAGGGATATTTCAAGCACCATGGTTTTGAACTTAGAACACGAAGGGTGGAAAGATGATGCTCCGTAAGCAACGTGTGCTTTCTAAAAGGCGCCAGCAAGGTTCGTACACCATTGAGTTAGTTTTCACTCTTGTGGCCTTATGGGGCGTTTATTTGTTTGGCGCAGACTTGAGCTATCAATTACTCGCGCGCGCCAAGCTTGATCGATCCAGCTTTGCCTTAGTCAATGTTATCAAAGAGCGCACTCGTTATTTTGAAGCCGATGTATTGGCAGGACAAAACCTACCCGTCACTAATTCAGAGTTAGAAGACATGGCTAAAGTGGCAAGTCGCATGCTCAATACGCCAGTCGATAACGTGGCGATCAAGATAGAGTCATTGACCAATAAAGTTAATGTTGCTGAATTCTCAACCAGCAAGTACAGAAGCTTAAATTGCCAAACCGATTCGATTATCGAGCATGCAGATTTAGCGCCGGTAGAAAAGGGCGTTGTGTATCCACTGTACAGAATCAGTCTTTGTGAAGAGCAAAGTTCTTGGTTCAAGCCCTTCTTCAACAGTGGTACCAGCACCACGGTTAAGATTGGCTCTTCTTCAATAATGCCTGGGAGATAAGGAAATGAAAATGCAGCACGATCGCCATATCAATCGCCAGCATCTCAGTCTCCAAAGACAGCAAGGGGTTGCCGCGGTGTGGATGGGCTTATTGCTTGTTCCAATCATGGGCATGACCTTTTGGGCGGTTGAAGGCACACGTTATGTTCAAGAGACTAGCCGATTACGAGATTCAGCAGAGGCCGCGGCGATAGCGGTGACCATTGAAGATCAACCGGATCAGGCTCGTGGGCTCGCGACCAAGTATGTCGAAAACTACGTGCGAGACATCAAATCAACCAACCTCTCAGCAGACCGAGTGCACCAAGCGGAAGACGAGGGCACTGGGGTTCTTGAATACATCCAATACACAGTGAATGCCAAGACGACGCATGACTCTTGGTTTGCGAGTAGCTTTATCCCTTCGTTTGATCAGCAGCAGGACTTAGCGGGACGCTCGTTAGCGAGAAAGTACCCAGTTTACCTTGGTGATAACAACATCGATATTGTGTTTGTGTCGGACTTTTCCGGTTCAATGAACGACAGGTGGGGTTCAAGTCGACACATAAAAATCGACGATCTAAAGACAGCCATCGACGCAATATCCAGCAAAATTCTTTGCACATCGATTAAACAGGACTATGTCGATGGCGAGTGGAAATACGTTTGTGATGAGCCCGGAGAAGATACAACCGGAGACAAACTGCTTAATCGAGTTGGTTTTGTGCCTTTTAACGTTCGAACGAGGGAGATTGTCTCGGGAAATCAAGCTCGGGCGACAAGCCAGTTGAGCTACAAAGATAACTATAAAACGAACGTATCACCTTATTCCTACAACGATGTTAACTGGGATTACTGGCGCACCTATTCACAAAATGACGTGATTAGATGTGCTGACCGGCAGTCACGTTGCTCATATCCAAAATCGGAGAATCAAAAGTACGCCAAACGTATTAAGGATGTGATTTATCAAGATAACTACTTGGTTGCAGACGTATACAACTATGTAGATTTATCGACATCAGTGTCGACGATGTTTACGGATAAGTCGGGGTTACAGCCTGATTTTTATAGTGTGAGTGGAACAAGTTTATTTAACGCGCATGGTTCTTCCAATTCATCGCAGTTTTCGAACATTCGTCTGTCGAACAAGCTCTCAGATTTGGACCCGATTAACTCTATGTGGGCAGACGGTGGCACTGCGGCTTTTCAAGGTATTTTGAGAGGTTCTCAGGTGCTTCATGACGGTGACCCGAACAGTTCCGATCAAGAAGAGCAGCAAGTCTACAACAAGAAAATTAAGATGTTGCTGATCTTAAGCGATGGGCAGGAGAGTCCGAATAACGGCATCCTCAAAGGGTTAGTCGACAGAGGCATGTGTGACAAAGCAAGAGAGGAAATACCGGGCTTATACATCGGTGTTATTGGTATCGATTTTCGAGCATCTCAACAAAGTGGTTTTCAAGACTGCGTTGTCGACCCAAATGAAGACATCATCGATGTATCTAACTTAGATGAATTGATTGAAAAGATAGAAGAACTCATCCGTAAAGGCTCAAAAACAAGCGGAATAACTAAGCTGTACTAGAGGAAAATATGAAAAAGTTAATGATCGGTTCAATCGTCATATCGACATTGCAATTTAGCCTTATCGCCAATGCGGAAGAAGGCATCAGTGTTTATTGCGATACTGCGTTCAGTGAGTATCAACACAGTGTCACGGTTGATGATGTCGTTGGCATTGCACAGCACAGACAGGGCTTTTTACAAATAGAGCAGGCGTCTGACAGCAGTGAGCTAAAACAAGCGTTAGCAGGTCAAACTAATCTAGGTGTGAACCAGTCAGGATGTAAGACTTGGATCAGTAACCAAGAGCGTCAAGGGTTGTTGGCACGACTTCATTTTGGTTTTGATCAACACAACTTATCGCCGATGGGCAGCAAAGCACTGAGCCAACTTGCAGGCGAGTTAAAGACTAACGGCAGCGCGATTACGGTAGATGGACACACTGACAGCACCGGCGCAGAAGGTTATAACCAAGCATTGGGGCTTCAAAGAGCACTGACGACGTCGGATGGTTTAATCACGGATGGTGTCGAGAAAAATCGCCTTGTGATTCGTTCGTTTGGTGAAAGTAAGCCTATTGCGTCCAACGCAACATCAGAGGGTAGAGCCAAGAATCGACGCTCAGAAATTTGGGCCTCTGAAAACGATAGCGTCAAATTAGAAAATTAAGATGCGCGATTGGGTTTGGTTGTTGCTTGGTTCTGCTTAGTGCTTAGTTGTTGCTTAGTACTAGGTAATAACCGCCCTAGATTGTCGCTCTTGGGATTTTTGTTACAACGTATACTAATGAATATTCAATTAAGTTTAACTGTCTGATACTAAAGAAATATTAATGCTTTTTGATAAGTTCTCTTCTGAAGGGATGCAAAAAAATATCGATGTCGATACTTGGGTATCTATATTGGATAACATACGAGACATAATGGACGCATCGAATGCGGGCATCATCATGATCTCTGATTTGAGTTGCTCTGGTTCTGAGAGTGTTTGGAGCTCCTCAAACATATCGTGTAACCAACATAAGAGCAAAATTAGCCTCTTTTGTGAGTATGTGCATAACGAAAATCGCACTGTCTATTTGAGTGGTCATGCTGGTGGTGATTCCGTTTCTGCGAATGGGACGGATGCTTATAAGTCGTTTTGTGGCGTCCCGGTAAGAGATATCGATGGCGAAGTGTTTGCGGTGCTCTTGGTGTTTGATTTAAGCCCAACAGCGTATTCTGAGAGCCAAGTTAGCTTGATTGAAAACATATCGACTCTATTGCGTTCTGAAATTCTAATGAAAGAAGAGAGCCGGATTTTATACAAGAATAGTCATTTTGATATCATGACAACGCTGCTTAATCGAAGGGGATTCTTCCACGAATTCAATAAAGCAAACATCAGCGATGGTGAGATCGTTTGTTTGTATTTCGACTTGGATAATTTGAAGTACATCAATGATACCTATGGCCACTTTAAAGGTGATGACTATATCTCTGGCTTTGCGTCATGCATAAAAAACAATGCAAAGTACAACATCATATCGGCTAGGGTCGGTGGTGATGAGTTCATTGTCGTCATACATTCAGAAGAGGCTGGTTATGCTTCTGAGTTGATCAATAAAATTCACGCTGAATTTCATGACTTCATTGAAAGCTTTCGTTGTGATGATGAGGTACCACTCGGTTTTTCATATGGTTGTGGTACGGCGGATTCCCGAAGTTTCAACATCATAAATCTAATAAAGTCTTCCGATGAAAACATGTACCTCAATAAGAAGAACAAGATTTAGATGTTCGTGACAGGCGTAAAAAAGCCCACTAGTGTGGGCTTAGATGTAGATGTAGATGTAGATGTAGATGTAGATGTAGATGTAGGGGTAGTAGTCTTCTAAACTAAGCTCGAATGATCATTTGTTCGCGCTCCGGACCTACTGATACCATCACGATTGGCACACCCATCAACTCTTCGATACGCGTAACGTAATCTTGTGCTGCTTGAGGAAGGCTCTCAAACGTGCGGCAACCCGTGATATCTTCATCCCAACCTGCCATATCTTCATATACAGGTTTTAGCTCAGCCGTTTGTGGCCAAATAGGGTTCTCAGTGTGCTCACCTGAGTAAGCCGTACAAATCTTAAGTTCAGATAAACCAGACAGGCAATCAATCTTAGTCAGTGCGATTTCAGTCGCGGCTTGCAGGTCAACACCGTTGCGAGTTGCCACTGCGTCGAAGTAACCCATATCACGTGGGCGACCCGTAGTTGCACCATATTCGTTAGAGCTTTCGCGGAAGCTGTCTTGCTCTTCCATTGCAGTTACTAGTGTGCCAGTACCAACCGACGAGCTGAACGATTTAGCAACAGCAATAACGCGTTCAGGGCGAAGGGCTGGTAAACCACTGCCGATACCCGCGTAAGCTGCAGTTACATTAGAAGACGTCGTCCAAGGGTATTCACCGTAGACAAGGTCACGGCCTGCACCTAATTGAGCTTCAAACAGTAGGTTTGCGTCTTGTGATTGCAGAGCTTTAAGTGGTTCAGTCACGTTGCAAATGAACGGACGCCAAGCCTTAGTCACTTCAAGTAGCCATTCTGTCATTTCAGAAGCTGTCTGAGTGAAATCACATTGAGGGTATAGAGCCTTCAGTTGAGGCATCTTCCAATCAAGTAGGAATTGAATGCGTTGCTCTAAAATTTCAGGTTGATTCAACCAACCGACAAGAATGCCTTTCTTCATCACGCGATCGCCGTATGCTGGTGCAATACCTTGACGTGTTGAGCCGTAAGCGCCGTCACCCAAACGCTCTTCTTCAAGCGTATCTTCAAGGGCGTGTAAAGGGAGACACAGTGTCGCACGGTCTGAAATCGCCATTTTTACTTTGATGCCAGCTTCTTGAACTTCTGCAATCTCTTGAGTTAGCGCAGCAGGGCTGATCACCATGCCAGGGCCAAGAACCGCTGTACAGTCAGGATTAAAAATACCACTCGGTAGTTGATGCAGTTTAAACGTACCGAAGTCGTTTACTACGGTATGGCCGGCATTGTTTCCGCCTTGAAAACGAATGCTAGCAGAAGCTTGGTCTGCTAAAAAATCGACGATGCGGCCTTTGCCTTCATCACCCCAGTTTGCGCCCACAACAACGATAGATGGCATAATTTTTCTCCTAACTGATTGAGAAATCATGTTAGGCCTACAAAGTGGATAAGAGAAATTAATTATCTTTATTATCTTGATAAGGATTCCATATATCCTTAAAGTCTTAAGCTACAAACGAGATTCCCTATCCGTTCGTTCCTCACTGTAGGGAATGACGGGGTGGGGTATACCTTACTTTAGTGAATGGCGATAACTAGCATAGAAAATTTAGAATAGCCGTCATTCCAGAACCGAGGAACGAGGTATCTGGAATCTCAAGTCACAAGCGAGATTCCCTATTACGTTCGTCCCTCACTGTAGGGAATGATGTAAGTAACACGAGAGAGGGGACATGATGCTCGATATTAATTTGTTGAAGACGTTTGTGACGCTAGCGGAGTACAAGCATTTTGGGAAAGCGGCCAATGCACTGCATATGACACAACCTAATGTGAGTTTGCACCTAAAACAACTGGAACAACAAACACGCATAAAGTTGATAGAGAGAAGTCCATTTCAATTGACTCAAGCGGGTGAGCGGCTATTGGAAACAAGCCAAAGAACGCTACTCGAACTGCAGATTTGTCAGGCCGATCTCAACGCCATTAACGATCTAAAAATAGGGACGCTAACCATTGCTGTAAGTGACATTATTTCCCGGTTCTTGTTGATTCGCCCGTTTCAGAAGTTCAAAGCGCAGTATCCGGGTATCGACCTTACCTTGTTGAATACCACGTCGTCTCAGGCATCGAGTTTAGTTAAGAACGCTCAGGCGGATATTGGTTTTGTTATAGCTAAAGAACAGCACAACGAGTCACTGTATTTCACTAAGCTGCAGGAGCTTTCTTGGTGCGCGCTAGGCGATGGGTTTGATATTCAAGACTCTGATGCCGAGCTCACATTGATTCTACTTGGCCACGATACGAGAACGCGTGATTTCATTGATGAAGGTTTACCGAGCCTTAATCTACCTAGTTATAGGGTGATGGAAGTAGGGAGTGTCGACGCTCAAATCGACTGGGCAGAAGCCGGTTTTGGTGTGGCGATTGTTCCTGAATTTGCGGTATCCACCAAGCAGCATCTGCATTCGAAAGTGACACCGTTGATCAACTTCTCGAGCACCAGTCTCGGCTATATTGTTCGGCAGAACCAAGTCTTGTCGAAAGCAACCAAGCAGTTGTTAGGGTGGGTGAATGATGAGATTACTTCATTGCAAAATACCGATGGTAACAACGGAAATATAAGTGGATAAGCATTATTTTGTAGGTTCTGATCCTGCAAAATCGAGTGTGTGAGTCTGACTCTAACAAGTAAACTGATATCAGCGCCTATTTAGTCATTAATTTAATCGATGTAACACTTATAAATAGGTTCTTGCTTTAAGTGTTTTAACTTTGGAGAGAGTCGGTTCAATGCGTAAAAATCCACCTTCTATGTTGCTAACGTCTTCTATTTCAATGGAGTATTTCATTCCTTACATGGAAAGACACTCGTTGCCATGGGAGCGAAAGGCGAAGGAAATGGGCTTACCTTTGCAGTATTCTACGAAGAATGAATGGATTCCTCTAAAAAGCTACTCACTTTTCATCAAAGAAATGAGCCAGCTCGCGAATGAAGACATGCCAATTTGCGTTGGGCGAGATGCCGCGCAGATGTTCCTCAAAGGTAAGAGGAAATATATCGAGCCGGAGCACGACCTAAAGCAAGCGATCACCGCTATGTTACTTAACTCCCAGACCATGAGTCGCCAAAATAGCTTTTGGGTAGAACAGGTAAACCAACAATGGTGCCTGTGTAACAAAGGGGAATTGCAACCATCCTTTCCTGGCTATGAAGTGGTTGAATGGTTTCGACTTTCTTTACTGATCATGTTGTGCCGAAACTGGCTAGGTCAAGATTGGTCGCCAAGTGAGGTTTCCGTGATGACGAGTAAACCTCGCGGAGAGCGTTTTGAATCGCACTTGTTTAGTGAAAACACCAAGGTTAATTACGGCCAGCCATACTTGCGTTTTGAGCTGCCAGGGTTCGAGAACTTTGAATCACTTTCACGAGCTCCTTTAAAACAGCATGGCATGCAAGAATTAGATTTACTTGCAGACAGTTATTGTCACTTACCTAGCTTTACGTTGGAATGGTTGGCTTCTTTATTTGGAGTCACGTCAAAAACCTTGTACCGATACTTCAAAGACCACAACACATCCTTCAAGACGTTTAAGAATAATGCGGTGCTAAGAAGAACGCGCGAGTTTCTTTTCAACTCACCAGAAGGGATCGCTGATATTGCTTACCAAATGGGTTATAGCGATGTCTCTAATTTTAATCGAGCGATCAAAAATATGTGTGGCCAAACACCTGCTCAGATTCGTCTATCTATGATCAAGTAACTCGTCGTTAAGTCAGAAATCCCTTCCACGTTTAGCGCTTTTTACTCTTATAAAAGCGCGTCATCAGTACCAAGTTTTCATTTCAAATATTCCCTTATCTTATCGCTTTTTGTGTGACGCGCTTGCCGTCATTTCGAAATGGCTTATTCAATTTAGCTTAAAATTTAATTTTTATAAAATAACAGTCGATCATTTTTAAATAATTGAATTTAAACGATTAATTTAAATGAAAGCTAACGATCAATGTGTCCGAAAGTGACCATTAAAGTGTCCGTTAGTGACCTACGCTAACAGTGCTGAAACTCTTAATATTTGTTCCATGGAACCGACAGCAGGACGTTGTCGAATCGCCTTTTATTGAGTTGTTTGAACTCTCTATTTGGCAAGGCAGGAAACGGATTTCACTTACCAATATTAAGAGAGTAGTGAAATGAACAAGAAAACAAAGTCATTCGTTGGCTTAGCGGTTTTAGGCTGTGTATTTAACGCAAGTGCAGAAGAGAAAACTCCGGATCCAGCGGATCTTACTCAAACTAATACCTCGGCGTATGTGTCGATGAATAACCAAGGCGGTTTTAAAGGTTCGATCTCGGGTGATATGACGTTCGACAATGGCCAAACCGGTATGTTGACCATTGAAGCTGCAATGGATAAAGACGGAAAGTACACAGACAGCCGTCTCCAGTATTTCCATGTATTTAACACCGAAAACTCGGTCATTCCTAAAGTGGCAGCGTCGTTAGATGTCTTAGATAACGACTTATTTACCTCAGCGTCGGTTGGTACTACTTTTGCCGTCAACTCAGGCATTGAGGGGCTTAATATTTTCCCTCGAGTGGGATTTCTTGCTGGTCAATATAAAGATGCAGTGATGGCACAACCGAGTGTGAGTGATGATTCAGCTATTGGTGGCTCTGCAGCGCTTTATCTCTTCTATACCGCTGGCCAAGATGGTACCTATTTTGGACTTTACCCTGAATATAATTATCTCTCGGGTGATGTCGATATGTCTATTTTGACGACCAATTTCCTGATGTCGACGCCCTTCAACAATGATCGTACCCGTTGGGGACAGATCAAGATTGTGAATACCGATACAAGTATTAAAAACAATCACATCAACGAGAAGATAAACGACACCGTCGTGTGGGCAAACTACAAATTTTACTTCTAATTCTACTGCCAACTTAATTCACAAAATTTTAGGACATTATCATGACTAGATTAACTACGAAGTTAAATAAGGGTGCGTGGCTTATCGCTAGCGTATTAACCGCATCACATGCGTTTGCTGAAACACCTATGGAACAGGCGTTAAAAGTGGAAGGAGCAAAGCCTATTATACCGGTGACAGAGGTTAAAAAAGGTTTCGATAAAAAAACGGTAGATGAAGCACGTTCACGTTTTAGTAACTTCCACATGCAAATGGGTGGCGATGATGCCCTTTATTACACAACCCAGATGACTGAATTTATGCCTGCTGCGTTGGCAATGCCATCAGGAAAAGTCTCTGAATTACCGCGCAATATTGACAGCTCGCTTGGGAAGCTGACTTATACGCTTGGTGACGGTACAACATCGATGACGATGAATGACTATATTCACGATTCTAAAACACGAGTTCAAGGTGTCATGATCTTGAAAGCGGGCGAAGTGGTGTATGAGGAATTCCCCGGTATGGAGCCGGATAGTGCTCATATTTGGGCATCAGTGGCTAAAACGACAGTTGGTACACTACTCACCATGTTGGAAGCCGAGGGCAGAGTAGATACTAGCAAACCCATTACTGACCATGTACCCGAGCTTAAAGGTACGCCATGGGATAGCGTTAGCCTAATTGATGCGATGAACATGGCATCTGGCTTAGACATCACTGAAGACGCTCGTAATACGTTGGATCCACGCTCAGTTTTCCAACGCATGCTTGCAGCCGATTTCAATGTAGTAAATGCAGATGGCGAAATCGAAGACGAAATGGAAGTCCTCCGTGGGGCTAAAAAGCTCGACAACGAACCTGCTGGAACGGCGGCTCGCTATAGTTCTGTGATCACCAAAGTATTGGTTGCTGTTATAGAAGATGTGACAGGTCAAACCTTTACTGACGTCTTAGAAGAGCGTATCTGGTCAAAAATTGGTGCACGAGCATCGGTTTCTGTCAACCTTTCTCCGGCGGGCCTAGCGATAGGTTACGGGGCTGTAAATTCGCGTCTCGACGACCTAGCGCGTTACGGCATGATTTTCACTCCGAGTTGGAACAAGGTTTCAGAAGAGCAAATCGTTAGCCCAAGAGTTCTAGAAAAAATGCAGAAAGGGGGTGACCACGAAGCCTACCTGAAAGGTGATTTTACTGACCATTCTTGGGTTAAGTCATCGTTTGGTAAGGACATGCCAATTTTCAACTCTCATCAATGGGATGCGGTTTGGGAAGACGGTGCGTTGTTCAAGCACGGTAACTTGTACCAAAGCATTTATGTCGATCCAGCTAGAGATGTTGTTGGTGTCGCGTTCTCAACATCTCCGGTGTACCTAACTCCGGATTTACTCCCTGGTTACCTTCGTCAAGCTGCGAAAAAGTTAACGGCTGAGTAATTGGTTGTCTCCCTCGCATCTAGCAATGACTGTGGGGGAGACCTATCAAACACCCATTTGTTTACTCAACCGTTATGTAGGTTTAATGATGAAAAACACTCTTTCTAGAGCTATATGTCGCGCTAAGCTGAGGCGTATGAATACCGTCAAACAAGGAAGTAAACCGGATCGCACAACGCTTGCTTTAGCGATGATGATATTAAGTGGCACTTGTGGGACTGCGAATGCAGCATTTAACGATACCGATTTTGATGTGAGCGGTAAGATTGTTGGAGCCGTGATTGCAGACAGCAACACATCTACTATTGGATCAAATAATCTATCGAATGGTTTATACGATCCAAATCAACCACCCAGTGGTAGTGATGACTCAAATGTTGCTATCGATACCACGCTAACTCGTTTTAACTTCGGCACCCAAACCAATCTACCAGACGACGAAGCCTTACGCTCGTTTGTGTCCATCGATTTTAACGGCACAAACGACAACAAGATGAATCTGCGTTTACGTGAAGCTTACGTCGATTGGCAGATTGGAAACGGGTCTTTGTTGGTTGGTCAAACATGGTCAACGTTAATGGACCTCAATCGTTTTCCAGACACCCTTTTAGAGCCAACATTGACCGGCGTTGTTTTTAGTCGTCAACCTATGGTTCGATGGTCACAGTCGTTTGGTTCGTTTCGTTATGACTTAGCATTGGAAAGCGGAACTAACGCGCATATCACCACCGAAACCGAAGGTACAGCGCTCGACAATAGCAGTGATAGTCCAGACTTTGTCGCTGCGATTCAAACGAATACCGATGACTACTGGTTTCGAGCTTCTGGTGTTGTTTCACAGATAAAAACCAAAACCAGTGATCAAAGAACGTTTAAGGAACACGGGTGGGGCTTACAGCTTTCAGGTGGTGTCAAGTTCAATGAAAAGGATCAGTTCCAAGTCTCTTACTTCAACAGTCGTGGTAACGACCGCTATGTATTAGGCATTGGCAACACCGGACCAATGTTTGACGCAAATACCAATGAGTTTCACCTGAGGGAGTCGCAAGCACTGTGGACGGCACTTGGTCACTCTTGGATGGATAACCTAAAGTCGACATTTGGTTATGGTATCTGGCAAGCCGATGCTTTTTCATGGCAGGCAGATACCTTCACAGAAACTCAATTTGCACTGGCAAATATAAAGTGGACGGCTCGGGAAAACCTAACCTTGGGCGTCGAATACAACTACACCTCTTATGAGCGCTCAAAAGAGCAGGGCGATGACAACCACCGTGTGATATTGGCAATCAGTTACGATTTCTAATACCGACCATCTGACGGTTGTGGTGGGTTCACGACGAATGAACTATCGCTACTAATAAACCTTACGCGATTCGAAATGCTTTATCGGCGCAATAATATAGCGCTAAAACACCAAATATGAATGTAGTGATGTCCTCTAGGTCTTATCACCCATTCCTTACATCCAAAATTTAGGGTAATGATGATGAAAAACTTCAAATTAAATAAACTCACCTCTGCTGTGGCACTGGTTGTGACCGTCGCAATCTCTGGCGGTGTGGTGGCTAGTAACCCACAGATGACAACGCTCAATGGGCCAACGTTGGCAGAACATAGCGACTTAAGCACTGCTATTTCTTTGGATAAAGTGCAAGAAATCAGTAAGTTCTTCAATCAACCGGAAAACAAGGTCAAAATCCAGTTCCCGTCTGCAGAAACGGAATACGCTTGGGTAAACATGTCTAAGTTCTACCACACCGTACAAGTGCCTCGTAACGGGAATGTTTCAGAGCTTCCATACGCGATTAATCCAAAGATCAGCGACGTTAAATATATGAACAATCGCGATGGAAAATTGATCTCTGTTGATGATCACTTTGACACAAAGCCTATTGATGCGATGGTTGTAGTGAAAGATGGCAAAGTGGTTTTCGAACGTTACAAAACCATGCGACCTGAAGATAAACATTTATGGATGTCAGTTTCAAAAGTGACAGGCTCGACCATGTTGGCTTTCCTTGAGCAAGAGGGAAAAGTGGACATTAAGAAGCCAGTAAGCGACTACCTTGCAGAGCTTCAAGGCTCTGTGTGGGATACCGTCACAGTAGAAGAAACGTTGGATATGGCAAATGGGTTGAACGGCACAGAGCATGATGAAGCTGAGCAGAACTCGCGCACCGACCCTGACCAAATTTGGTACCGCTGGGCAGCAACCGATGCGATTGGCGTGGTACCTGATGTTCGTGGTCGTAATGAAAATTGGGTCGATGTACTGAGCCAAATGGAACGCAAAACACCGGGTCACCAGAAGTTTGAATACAATTCGATTAACACATTTGTTATCAACCGCATCACAGAGCGAATCTCTGGTAAATCTCTAGATCAGCAATTGTCTGAGCGCCTTTGGAGCAAACTAGGAATGGAACATGACTCTTACTACATGGTAAGTGAGTCCGGTAACACCATCGGTTTCATGGGGGTTAATTCAACACTGCGCGACCTTGCACGTTTTGGTATGGCTTTCACACCAAGCTCTAAGCAAATCGCAGGTGAACAAGTGGTGCCAAACGCGATTCTTGAACGTATTCATGAGCGTAACTATATCGACCAATATGACAAAGGTTATCTAGGCAGAAAACTGACTAAGTCATTTGCTGATGATGCTGGACAGATCTCGAATCGTTACCAGTGGGATGCTGTTACATCGGAAGGCGATATGTATAAAGCTGGTGTAGGTGGTCAAGGTGTCTACATCTCACCATCCACCGACACGGTCGTTGCTTGGTTTGCAACTGGTGATGGTGGCGATCAAGAAGAATCGATGGCGCGTTCTATCGTTCAGTCACTAACTGACGAGAAATAACGCATTCAAGCGGCAGAATAGTTGAAATACCGCAACAATCGATAAGCATAAAATACCGTAAAACCGTCTCGACTAAGGCTCACTTAATTTGATTAAGTGAGCCTTGTTCATTTCCATTCCATTTCAAGAAATAAATTCACATTGACAAACTTTGATTATCAAACTAAATTTCAACTAATTACTTTGACTATCAAATTACTTGTAAATCAAAGGGATTTTTCTAACAACGATTATCTAACCACAAATACAAGCTAAGGACGCCATTTTGAGTTTTCCAACACGTCACCAACACAACTTTTCTTCACATAACAGCCAAGGTGAAAAGCGTACTTTCTACGTTCTCTTGTTAACTATCATCACCATGGTTGTCGAGATCGTTGCCGGTACTATTTACGGCTCTATGGCGTTACTTGCTGATGGTTGGCACATGGGGACGCATGCTGCGGCGTTTGGCATCACCTTATTTGCATACCGATATGCGAAGAAACATGCCGAGAGCGAACGTTTCTCTTTTGGTACTGGCAAAGTCAGCGTGCTAGGGGGCTATACCAGCGCGATTGCGTTGGGGATTGTGGCATTGTTGATGCTGGTGGAATCGGTACATCGCTTGTTTAACCCACAAGCAATTCAGTTCAATGAAGCGATCATCGTTGCTTGTATTGGTTTAACCGTGAATGTGGTGAGTATGTTTTTACTCGGCGATCACCATCATGATCACGGACACGAGCATGGACACAATCATAGTAAGAATCACGGTCATTCGCACGGTCATTCACATAGCCATGATCACGACAGCGACCATGGTCATAAACATGGTGAGCAGTATCATGACCACAACCTACGCGCAGCCTACATGCATGTATTAGCGGATACTTTGACGTCTCTGCTTGCGATTGTTGCGCTGCTATTCGGTAAGTTTTACGGTTGGAACTGGTTAGATGCGGCAATGGGAATGGTTGGCGCATTCGTGATTGCCAAGTGGACGATGAACCTTATGAAACAAACCAGTCCAATCTTGCTCGATCAGAATATCGACGATGAGTACCGTAGCGGCATAACTGAAGCTTTAGCTCCTTATGCGACCGTAACCGACTTACACATGTGGAAGGTGAGTGGACATCACTATTCAGCAGCGATTACTCTTGAATCAAACAGTGATAAAACCGTCTCTGAATATAAACAAATGCTCGCCAAGTTTGATAAGATTAATCATCTTACTCTTGAAGTGCATTCAAACGACCATGCGAAATATAGAACAGCTTAACCAAATACTGACTGAGTTCTACGATAAAATGTCTTCGTGGGAGCAGTCTGTTGTCAAAGAGACGGGTTACTCCCTGGCTCAAGTACACACCATTGAAGTACTTGGTATGCATGGCGCGTTAAGAATGAAAGAGCTCGCTGAAAAGTTGGGCATCACCACGGGTACACTTACTGTTCAAATAGAAAAGCTGGTTAAAGCTGAATTGATTGAGCGCCATGAACACCCAACCGATCGTCGTGCGATTGTGGTTGCTTTGACTGATGAAGGGCAGAAGATACACGTTCACCACAACCAGCTTCACTTGAATTTGGTTAATGGACTAACACAAGACATCGAAGAAGATGAGAAAGCGGTGTTATTGAAGTGCCTAACCAAGATGGTAAAAGCGTTTTAGTCAGCCTTGAATTCGCACCTAACTCTTTAGCTGCAAAGCGATTGACTAGAAAATCAAAAGATGGACCTGACTCGAATTGAGTAGGTCCATTTTTTTCGCCGTTTACGCTCTACTGTACAATCATCAATAGACGGATTCACTGTTTAAAAACCAAGTCAAAACCTCCACTATTGCGCTTCGCTCGTGCTTTTCTGGAGAGCCAAAAAAATGTCATCATAAATAATGCGTTCAAATGTGCCTCAAAGCCTTTTAATTCAATGCCTTGTATGCCGTGGTGTTCAGGCTGTTTATGTTCCGTCAAATAGCTGTCTCTCACTTTTATCATTCAACTAATGTACATGTATTCAATTTGTGTTATTGATGCTTTTATCTTTAGTGAAAAGATTCATTCTCTGTTTGAATACCATTGAGAATGTCACTGCTGGTGGGCTGAACAGTCGCTAGATTTAGTGCTCATTACTGATACAAAAACCATAACCATAACAATAACCAGGTCGCACGAGTTGTATTCCATGCTTCGATGCGATCAATTAGATACTCATAGTTAATTTAGTAAAGACGAGCCACGTATATGAATATAAAGAAAAAGCTCTATTCGTTGGGGATGTTCTCAATCTTCGGCATGATTTCATTGTTGTTTACCACATCACAATTTGCAGACACCACAGCTCAAATGAGCGAAGCCAAACAAATCACCAAAGAACTTGAAGTGCGACTACTTAATCTTCGCCGTAACGAGAAAGATTTCTTGCTGCGTAGTGATATGAAATACCTCGACAAGTTTGACGTAAACTACAACAAATTCTTAGCGTCTGAATCTGAGCTCAATGCGGTGCTCAGTGATTTAGGTTTAGCCAACAGCACACACCTACGTGAAGACATCGAAACTTACCACACCAGCTTTGTTAACCTAGTAAAAGCGAGCGAAGTCTATGGGCTAGCACGTGACAAAGGCATGCTAGGCGAGTTTCATGTTTTGCTCGATAACATCAGCGCGACAGCCAGTGCTGAACAAAAAATCGAGCTTTACCTGTTCAATGACTTAATTGAAAAGGGTGAGTTCGATCCGAGTGTTCTTTCTATTACTTCTAATGTTGGAAGCTCAACTGCTTTGATAGATGCTGCACGTCAAGTGGTTGAACAGAAGCGAGTGATTGGCTTGAAGCACAACGAAGGTCTGCTTGGGCAAGCTCGCTCGGGTTCTCATGCTATCGAAACTCAATTTAAAGAGTTCTCAGCGGTATTGGACCAAGAAACCCAACAAGAGATGGACAAGCTATCGCTGATCAACAACATCCTTTGCGTCACGCTACTCGTGTCGATCATTCTGTTCAGTTGGTTAATTGTCCGTTCTATTATCGGCAAGATTGAGTCACTGCTTTCGGTGATTCGCAACATCGTTGATTCTAACGACGTGTCTATTCGTTCGCACCTTGATGGCAAAGACGAACTCAGCACTTTAGGCCAATACTTCAACCAATTGCTTGATCAGTTGGAAGGCTTAATCGCGGCATCTCAATCTAAGTCACTGCAACTGACACAAAGCACGTCGAACATGCATGACGAGCTAGAGTCAGTCATCAAACAGTTTGAAGTTCAAGCAAATCACACCTCTACAATGACAACGTCAGTGCAAGAGATGGTACTCACAATAGGTGAAATCTCAGAAAGCACATCAGTTGCGGCTGAAGGTGTTCATCAAGCAAAAGTGAATGCCGATAAAGGCCGTGAAGTGGTGGTTGATACGATCAGCAACATTACTCAGTTGTCTGAACGCCTTTCTAGCAGCCAAGATTCGATCAGCTCATTGAACCATCATGTTGATCAAATCGGCGATGCAGTAAACATCATCCAAGGAATTGCAGAACAAACCAACTTGCTGGCACTGAACGCAGCCATTGAGGCAGCACGTGCCGGTGAACAAGGCCGAGGCTTTGCCGTGGTTGCCGATGAAGTTCGTGCTCTTGCAAGCAGAACGCACCAATCAACGACTGAAATTACCAGTGTAGTAACGGCAATTCAAAGCCAAATGAACGCTTCGATGACCGAAATTGGTGAATGTAACCAACAAGGTCAACTGACTCTGAAAGATTCGGAAGAGCTCGATGCTAGCCTGCAGCTTATCTTAAGCGACATGGAAAGCATCCAAGGTAACTCTGAGCGTATTGCATCAGCGATTGAAGAGCAGGGTGCTGTTATGGCACAAGTGAGCGACTCAATCACCGAGTTAAACACCATCTCAAGTGATAACAACGCTTCGGCGCAGCACTGCTTAGTTGAAGTGGATAAAGTCGCAGAGCAAGCCCATGAGATGGATAAAGCGGTGGCGCAGTTCAAGACTTCGTAAAATTTAGAGCAAATTAAATCAAAGGCGTGGATCATCTGCGCCTTTTTTTGTGCCTGAAATTCACTAGTCTGAAGGCGCGAATAAAAAACGGCCCGATCTGGGGGAAGATCTGGGCCGTTATATTACGTATTTTAAGGGGAATTACTTGTTTCGGCCTTCCAGCACATCCAGTGCCAGTTCAACCGCTTTATCAATATTGTCGCATCCCGCTAACTTACCTGAGCTGATAGGACCAAGCACATTAGCGTATAACGAGAGCTGCTTGTTAAATGGCAGGCTCAACTGCTCATATAAACGCTGGCGAATCTCGGCATGTTGCTCAGGAGCGTGAGCAGCAAGGCTTTTCAAAGTGTCATAAACAAGAGTGGTGGTAGTGTTCATATGGCGCTTTATCTTTGAGTGGGGGAATTCTATTTTAATATCATTTGGGTACAAGTTTCTGTGATATATGTCATACAATAAGTCAAGTGAACTTAGGGTGAGAATTTTGGTCTTAACTGACAACTGAGAAATCATCAATGATTTCTAACGCCCTTGAAAAATCATTGTTTATATTGAAAGAATGTTGAAAGGCAATGACTTCACAACCGCTAGCTAAACCAGCCTGAAGTCCTGGTGCCGAGTCTTCAAAGATAATGGCTTTATCTGCGGTGACATTTAATCTAGATAGCGCCAACAAATAAGCTTCCGGATCTGGCTTATGCATTGAAACATCCTCTTTAGCGATGACCAGATCAAACAAGTGTTCAAGTTTACAATCTTTCAGTATTTGGTTAGCCATCCACTGTTGCGCTGAGGTTACAACCGCACATTGCTTCCCAGAAGATTTTAATTGTTTTAGAAGTTCAACAACACCTTTGTTGATAGACAATTTGTGTGAAAGGAGTGATTGATAATGTTCCTTAAATTTATCGTTAAACTCTTGTACATCTGGCTCAATCCCTCCAATTTTGAAAAAATACTGAACGACATTTTCCCATTTCATACCCATGACATGCTGATAAATGCAGTAGTCAACGATGGAACCATAGTCTTTACAGGTCAGCGCTAATGCTTGGCCTTTGAGCGGCTCGGAGTTTACTAATGTTCCATCCATATCAAAGATAAAGGCGTCGTAATAAAGGTTTATTGATTCCATTTCAATACGTTAACTCATGATTAATTCGTTAATGGTGGGTAGCATTCAATAATCTCGACGCTATCGTCTGTTTCTATCGTGATATTTTCTATGCCAGCCGGACAGAAAAATTTATCGTACTTATCGAGTACTAAAATTTCTTCGTCTAATTTAATCGTGCAACTGCCAGCAGCAATAACACCGACATAAAAATCGGTCTCAGATTTGGTGATGCTGTTAATGACTTTGGTGCGACAAACTCGATATCTGTCGGTTGTTTTGTCATCAATGAGAGACTCTTTTACCGAACCGTCAACATAAGTTGTCAATAGTCGAGGTGTTTTTTTGTTCTGAGTTGCCACCGCTTCAGCCGACTTCTCTGAATAGTCAAATACATCAAGGCAAAAGTCCAAATCTCGCTTCATGTAGCGAGCTTCTTCAGGAAGTGTATAACCGGCTCGTTCAAACTCAAATCGAACAGCCCAGTCCGATGGTTCCATTATCTCAATCATTAGAATGCCTTCGCCTATCGCGTGAGGCATTCCTCCTGGAATAAAGTAACACTCTCCAGGAGAGACTTTGATTTTTTCGAAGCAAGTTTTCAGTCGGTTGATATCTTGTTTAACAATGATCTCTTTCAACGTTTCTTTAGTCGGAGGCGTCTGAAATCCGAGATAAATATAAGGATCATCAATTTCTTCACGAACTTGTAAAATATAGTAGGCTTCAGCTTTACCTGAATTTGAATCTAGGTGATTTTGGGCAAACTCTCTGGTTGGGTGTGCTTGGAAATGTAAGCGAATTGAAGAATCTAGAAACTTAATCAAAACCATAGGGTTAGGGCCAAATCTACTGAAGTGCTCTTTACCTAAAAAATACTCAGGATTTAGAGCTAATAATTCGGCGAAATCGAGTGAGTAATCGCCGATAATCGCAGTTGATTGACCTTCACTGATTGTTTCTCGACCTGGATTAACGGCTTTAGTGACCGATGCAATCCAGTCTTCAGGAAAATGAGAGTCGACCGGAACGCTTTCGTTATTAATTTGGTCTAAAACCTTACCACCACTGTAAGAGCGCCAAACGCGGTTTTGACCAAATCGAATTAACTTATTTTTGTATTCCATGCCTAGCCCTTTAAGTTCAGTGTTTTTGTTAAGTTATGTAAAGTTTGCATTGCACCAACCTCTTGAATACGTTCGAAAAAGTCGACTATCTTATTTACGAATTCGACATCTGCAAGAAGGCTAGATTCAAAAATACTATCAATGCTTAATAAAGAAACGACAGCTTCACTAGGCGTTTTACTTTCTTGTTTGATTTGCTTGAACACGCCAGCCATTGGATCATGAACCTCGATAGCATCGCCGTTGTCATCCGTGCCAATCACATAAGCCATCCACCCTGCAATGCCCAACTCTAACCAAGTTGTTTGAACAGCATTTTCACGGTTATATTTGAGAGATTCACAAAATCGTGGTGGTAATTTCTGACTTCCATCCATTGCTATCTGAGAGGTAAGATGCTTTAAATTTGGGTTAGAGAAACGTTCAATCAGCGAATCTGCGTAAGCTGCAATGTCAGTTTCCTTTGGTAACGACAATGAAGGCGCTTGCTCATTCATCATGAAGTCTAGGATCACCTTCTTAAAATATGGGTCTGAAATCGCTTCTGACACATACTTATAACCACTCAAGTACCCCAAGTACGCAAGAAGTGAGTGACTACCATTTAGCATGCGTAGCTTCATCTCTTCAAAAGGTATGACATCATCGACAAATTGCGCGCCCATTTCATCCCAATTTGGTCGACCAATTGAAAACTTATCTTCTATTACCCATTGTCGAAAAGGTTCACAAGTGATGGCACATGGATCCGAGTAGCCGATAGCTGTTTCTATATAAGATAAGCTTCCTTTACTCGCCGCTGGAACAATACGGTCAACCATAGTGTTTGGGAATGTGACATTAGCCTCTATCCAAGAATACAACTCCAAGTCGACCAATTTTGCAAAACTAAGAATAGCCGACTTCGCTACTTCTCCATTGTTTTGAATATTGTCGCAAGACAATACGGTGAACGCGTTAATATTCCTTTTTTTTCTGAGTCTTAAACCTTCAACGATATAACCGATGGCGGATACTGGACGAGAAGGTGAGTCGAGATCGAGCTGGATAAGACGGTTGTTAACATCAAGAGAACCAGTACTTGGTTCGATGCAATAGCCTTTTTCTGTGATAGTCATTGAGACGATACGAACGTTTGGATTCGCAATTTTTTCGATGATAGTCGACTGACCGTCTAGATCTGGATGTAAGGATTGAGTGATTGCCTTTGATATTTTTATTTGTTCGCTTGTCGCACCTCTCTCCAAAACAGTGTAGCAATGACCTTGCTCTCTTAACTGCTGAATAAGCGATTGTGAACCAAATAAATTAATGGAACAGATCGTCCAGTTAGATTTTTTATTGTCTAACAATTCACTTGTATATAATGCTTGATGAGCTCGGTGAAAAGCCCCTAAGCCAATGTGAACAATTCTATGATCTTCTTTTAGGTATTGATTTAAAACATTTTTATTCATATTTCCGCACTCTTACTCCAATTTTTCAAATCAGACGGCTATAAAAATTACCATTAGAGAGTAGCATTCATTTGTATTATTTAAATGGCATATAAACAGAGATTTATTTTTTTGTGAGAGGCGTCAACCAATTGGTAGACCAATTTTGACAGACAATATCTAGGGGCGATATAAAAGAAAGCGAAAGGTGTTTAGTTTTTAAATATCACGGTTAGGGCTCATTATGAATATCGATATACTTATAGTTATAGGCTACTTCGTTTTCCTCCTCGGAGTAGGTTGGATGTTTCGATCAGCAACGTCATCGACAAGTGATTACTTTAGGGGGGGAGGCAAAATGTTGTGGTGGATGGTTGGGTCCACAGCATTTCTTCAAGCACTGAGTGCTATGACGTTTACTGGCGTAATGGGAAAAGCTCTTGATGTTGGCTTATCCATCTCTGTTATCTTTTTTGCGAATGCTCTCGGTTACTTTTGTAACTACTTATTCTTTGCTGCAAGAGCTCGACAAATGCGAGTTATCAGCCCAATCCAAGGCATTCGCAAACGTTTTGGTCCTGTTAGTGAGCAAGTTGTAACGTGGGCGACAGTACCGTCGAGTGTACTTCAGGCTGCGCTATGGCTGAATGCATTAGCGATCTTTGCAAGTGCGGTATTTAATATCCCAATTGAAACAACGATAGTTGCTGCGGGTATGGTTGTACTTCTTATGTCTCTGGTCGGCGGAAGTTGGGCTGTAGTTGCATCAGACTTTATACAGATGATCATCATTACTGTTGTTACCTTCATAGCGACAATCGTAGCGATATACAAATCTGGTGGTGTAACACCAATACTAGAAGCGGGTTTGCCTGATCAAGGTTTTGTTGGAGAAGGGTATAGCTATACTTATTTATTTGTTGGCTGGTTTATCTGTATTTTCATCAAACAGTTCTTCAGTACAAACAATATGATTGATTCTTACCGCTATATTGCAGCAAAAGATACTAATAATGCACGTAAAGCTGCAATCCTGGCGTGTTGTCTAATGGCGTTTGGGCCTTTCATTTGGTTCCTTCCTGCTTGGTATGTAAGCGGAAATTACCCAGATATGTCTACATGGGGCCTCGATGTTCTAGGCAAAGATATTTCTAATGCCACTTATTTTGTCTTCGTTCGTAACGAGATGCCCGTTGGGATGGTTGGCTTGATGATGTCAGCTATGTTTGCTGCAACCATGTCGTCAATGGACTCTGCATTAAATAGAAATGCCGGCATATTCATTAAAAACGTTTATGAACCTTACATGGCAAAAGACAAATCAGATAAATCGATCTTGTTTGCAAGTAAAGTTTCTACCGTGGTATTCGGCTTATTGATTATTGTTTGTGGCTTGTTCATGAGCAAACTGCAAGATTTTGGTCTATTTGATGCACTTATGATGGTGAGTACGCTTGTCGCGTTCCCTGTGCTTATTCCTTCACTGCTTTGTTTCTTTATCAAGAAGACTCCAGATTGGTCATGTTGGGCAACCATTGCCGTAGGCGCTTGTGTTTCAGCCGTTATTGCTTCAACAAATGCACCAATGATCGAAAGCCTGTTTAATTTATCTGAACCATTGTCTAGTCGTGAATTCGCTGAAATGAAATCGATAACCATGGGCGTAACAGGGCACATTATTATCACAGGTGGTTTCTTCTTGCTGACTCAACTTTTCTATAAAGAGCCAACAGGTAAGCGTGCTGAAGAAATCGCAGAGTTCTTTAGTAATGCAGAAACTCCAGTAATTGTAGAAGATTCGCCTCAAAGCTTCGAAGCTGATAGACAACAGTACATCTTACTTGGTCGAGTGTTATTGGCGACAAGTGCCGCGCTTCTTCTATTAACGCTGATACCAAACCCAATGTGGGGAAGAATGTTATTTGTATTAATGGCAGCAATTGTCGGGTTTATATCTTGGCTATTACTACGAGCTGGTAAGTTAAATGATGTAAAACTAAAAGCTTACACTGTCTAATTAAATAAAATATCAGATGAAGCCTTAATAAGGCTTCATCAAAAAAATAATAGTAGGTAATAACTTATGAAGCAAACTTGGCGATGGTATGGTCCAAATGATATTGTAACGCTTAATGATATTCGTCAGGCTGGGGCAACAGGAATCGTAACGGCATTACATCATATTAAGAATGGTGACATATGGCCCAAAGAAGAAATACTAAAACGTAAAAAGTTAATAGAAGAAAACTCGCTTACATGGGAAGTTGTCGAAAGTATCCCTGTTCATGAAGAGATCAAGACTCAAACTGGAAATTTCATTCAATGGATAGAGCACTATAAGCAATCTATTATCAATTTATCTGAATGCGGAGTTGATACAGTTTGCTATAATTTTATGCCAGTTCTTGATTGGACGAGAACAGATTTAGAGTATGTACTCCCAGATGGCTCAAAAGCATTAAGGTTTGACCATATTGACTTTGCTGTTTTTGAGCTATGCATACTAGAACGAGAAGGTGCACATGAAGAGTATTCAAAAGAAGACATTGCACTTGCTCGAACTCGTTTTTCTAACATGCCTGATGACAAAATTGCACAGCTAACATCCAATATCATTGCTGGTCTACCAGGCGCGGAAGAAGGCTATACTCTTCAGCAGTTTAGAGAGCAATTGGATCAGTACCAACACATTGATGGCAATAAGTTACGTGAACATTTAGTTTACTTCCTGAACGAAATTACCCCAGTGTGTGAAGAGTATGGCGTGAAGTTGGCCATTCACCCTGATGATCCACCACGCCCAATTCTTGGTTTACCGCGAGTGGTATCTACGATTGAAGATATCGAATTCTTGACGCATCGTGTGCCGAACAAAATGAACGGTATTACTATGTGTACCGGGTCTTATGGTGTGCGAGACGATAACGATCTTGTGAAGATGATTGAAACTTTTGGTGATCGAATTTATTTCACGCATCTACGTTCAACAAAGCGCGAAGAAGAACCCGGCAACTTCCATGAAGCAGCTCATCTCAATGGTGATGTTGATATGTATGAAGTGATATTTGCACTTCTTAAAGAAGAAAATCGTCGTACTAATAATGGACAAAGTGATTTAATTCCAATGCGGCCAGATCATGGTCACCAAATTATTGATGACTTAAATAAAAAAACAAACCCAGGGTATTCTTGCATAGGCCGTTTAAAAGGCTTAGCTGAGATTCGCGGTGTCGAGTATGCATTGACTCGGTCTCATTTTAATTAATGTATTTTCAATTCGATATTGGTTTTTAAAATTAAGCTAATCCAGAAATATTATCGGCTTAGCTTATTTAGTGTCAGTGAAAATATTGATAATCAATAAGGGAAGTCGTTACTGTTACTTCCCTTTATTTATAGGTGACGATGTGTCGGTACAACAAAAATTTGGCGGTGAACTTTCGGATGAGGAATTTAGAAAATTCACCCTATATACAACACAAAGTAATAATAAACATGATGACGAGTCGAGAGCTAAAATCTTAGGCTTCACCAACAATAATGTTCGAGTTGCTCCAGGAGCTATCATTCGCATTGGTGAAAACCAAATCGGAACACGAAGTTATATAGGCCTATACAGTTACATCAATGGTGATGTGGAGGTTGGTGAAGACGTTTTGGTAGGGCCACATGTTTCTGTCGTTGCGTCTAATCATGTATTTGACCCGACTACAGAGAGCTTTAGTGGTCGTAGTGATTTAGAAAGCGGAAAGGTCACAATCGCAAAGGGTGTTTGGTTGACATCTGGTGTTGTTGTCACTCCAGGAGTGAGTATCGGTAAATGTTCATTGATTTGTGCTAATTCGGTAGTGACATCCGATGTGCCCCCATATTCGATTTTTGCAGGGACCCCAGCGAAGCAAATTGGTCATATTGATGCAGAGACAGGGCAATATCATTGGTCGAAATAGAGGAGTAACACATGCTACAACTAGAAAGAACGCATGATTTCCAAGTTTTTTTGTCGCCTTGTAACGAAATTTCCTCAGTCAATCCCCCAAGTTTCAATTGGCCTCAAGGAGAGTATGGTTCTGCGTATAACATCGAACTTGAAGACAAAGACGGTGAGCAAAAATGGGATTGGAAATCGGTGCAGTCTCCTTTACAACCGACATTTCAGCTACCTCAAGGCAGCTATCGCTGGAGAGTGACTTGCCTCAATACTCTAGCGAAATCTGATTGGATTGTTTTTGAAATCACGACGGAGTCAGAAAACTACTTAGCACCGGACGCTATGTCACTATTCTCACTGTGTGCTAATAAAGACCAGTTCATGATGTATTTCGATGAAGATCTTGACGCAGTCAGCAATGCTTCATTAAGTGCAAGAGACAAGTTACGCAATAGTGTTGAACTAACCGATATAGATGACATTCTATATTCTAATCATTATCGCCGCGGTAATGAAGAAGGGAAGCGTACAGCTATCGCTAACGTAAGACGTTGGATTGATCGCGACCTTATCTCACTAACATTACTATATAAGGTGTGGGGTGATGAAGAGGCAGGACATAAAGCGTGCCAAATTTTATTGCGCTTATCCGAGTGGAGTCCTGAAGGGCCGGCGTCACTGTTAAGGCCTTGTACATGGGGAGATGAAATTGGCCTGTCAATGACGCGAAATTTGTATCTCGCCTATCATTGGTTGTCTCCATTGTTGACGACCGACGAGTGTTCATTCGTCCGGCCGCTCTTAGTTCGATATGCCTATCAAATGGAAGAGCGTTTAGAACAAGATAAATTCAAGCAGTACCCAGGACATTCACACACATCTCGCTTACCGGCATATTTAGGCGTTGCTGCTCTTGTTTTACATAAAGAATTTGAAATCAAAACTTGTGAACGTTGGCTTAATTACGCCTTAATGATTTACCGAGGTGTATTGCCTTTCTATGGAGGAAAGGATGGCAGTTGGGTGGAAGGGCCATTTTACTCATCTTCATATACCAAGTGGCATCATCCATTTTTCTTATCAGTAGAGCGACTAAGTAGCTTTTCTTTCTACAAGCATCCGTTTTATAAAAATTACGTTAAGTTTGCTTTGGATTTCGTAGCGAGTAATGACCGTATTCATCCATTTGGAGACGGGTTTTGGTGCAAGAGGGAAGGTAAAGAGTGGCCTGGCTTCTTTGCGCAAAATCCACTCAGAATATATGCACCAAGGTATGGTTGTAAGAAGTCGATATTAGAGTCCCAAAAGTTAGAGTCTAACATTGAGACTTACAAGCTTCATTTATTAGATATAGTACCGACGTATCCGCAGTTACAATTTGAAATAGCGGAGCAACATACAACAATTTCTAATACGCTAATGGCTTCAAATGAGGCGCCTGTTTCTGACGAGACTTCTCTATGTGTGAGCCCTGCGTCGAACAACATCTACTATTCATACGCAGGGTTAGGTAAAACTGCCCACAGTAAAATGTCGGTGTACTACCGAGCAAGTAAGTTTGGCAATAGTTCTCATCGTCATGCTGATCAAGGGAATGTTGCATTAGTCGATGATGGCGTTAATGTTCTTACTCCGAGTGGCAGTTATGGCTATAGGTTTGGTAGTAAACATCATAGCTTATGGACTCGAACTACGCAGGCGCATAATTTGCCTATATTTGGAGGTGTAAATTTAGACGATAACGTTACCTACGCGACTGAAGGTCAGAAGATAGATTGCGCAACAGCTCAAGCAACAGTAATCACTCGAATTGATAGCAATGAGTTTCAATGTGTCGTTCTAGATCTCGCGAATGCTTATGAGAGTTGTGAGTCGTTTGTGCGAACAATAATACAAGTTGCAGATAACGGGGTCGTTATTGTCGACAAAATTAGGCTATCTGAACCCAAATCGATGCAATGGCGAGTCCATACCCCGCTCGAAGTTGATATTAAGGGGAGATGTGTTGATTTGCACCATGAACAAGCAACTTATTATCTTGGAATGATGAGTGACCCTTCTTGTGTAGTTAAGTTAACCAGTGAGATTGATGACGGTGATGGTTTCAAAGGGAATGTTGAATCTGACGCTCAGAAAGATATTAAACATCTAGAATGGTTCATAGAAGAACAGCTGCAACATCAAGTCGTTATGAGTTGCTTAAAACAACCAATAGATTACGTGTTAACTGAAGAAAATACTTTGATACTTGCCCATGCGGGCCAGGCCTTTAAGCTCAATGTAGAAACTGGTGAGGAGATCACTCAGTAAAAATCAGGTGACATAAGTATTTTATGTCACCTATTTTCTAAAGATTGTCTTTTGATGTCGCGATAGCGGGAATGGAGTTAAACAGATAACCATCAAAATTAGGGTCGGTAAAATCAGAAAGCTCTAAAAGCCTAATCTTCACATGTTCTAGATGTTGCCACATCGCTTGCTTGGCTTCGATTGGGTTCTTGCGTCTCATCGCTAGCAAAATCGCAGCATGATCATCTAACCACTCTTTTCTATAGTCTTGGATCTCGATATGTGTATGAAGTGTCTTCCACATAGGGCTAGACTCACGACGTTCCCACGATTCTTTTAGAATATCGACCAACACTGAATTCTGTGTCGCTTCAGCAATACACTGATGGAACATTCTGTCACCAACCGGATTCTGGACATTGTTTTCAATTTCTCGGCGCTCAATTTCTAGAGCTTCACGCATTTTTTCGATATCAGCAGGGGTTGCTTGTGTTGCAGCAAACTCAGCAATACTGCTTTCCAATAACTGTCTTGCTTGAAGCATTTCAAAAGGGCCTACATCTTCATTTTGTGCCACTGTTGATGTGGTAGGCAAGTTAACGATGTACACTCCCGAACCTTTCTTTACTTCAACGAGTCCCTCAAGTTCCAGCATGATAATTGCTTCTCTAACCACAGCTCTGCTTACGGATAGACGCTCAGCAATATCTCGCTCGGGCGGTAAACGACTTCCAATCGGGTAAAGGCCACCAGATAATTCTTTTCTCAAGATAAGACCGAGGGTTTGATAAGGGCGTTTGGGTTCGAAGTTGATCATGGAAATGCAGTGTACCTTTGGATCTGTAGTTTGAATTGAAAGCTTCCGCTAACTAGAAAGTCATTGTAAACGCTTATAAAAGTCAATTCGAGTAAAAACCTAACTAATCCAGCTCTCATTGTATCAAAGCGTAACGGTTCGTTGTTGTCGCCTTTATGTACATGAACAAAAGGTTATCAAAGTTCGATATTAAACTTTCAAAAGCCATAGCAGGAACGCGCTCATAGTTTTGAAGTGTGATTAAGTATATGACGTATAATCTTGAATTTGTGACTAAAAGCACAAGCTGTGATTAACAGCTATGTTCAATAGAGTTATATCACCTAACAAGTTGATATTGATAATAAACAAGGGTGCTTGTAAAAATACAGATATAAACTTAAATCCTAATCTGATTGAGAGTAAAAGGAATAACATGCACTACGACGTATTCAACGGAGACGCAGATGGCATAATCGCGTTGTTACAGCTGCGATTAAGTGAGCCACGAGAGAGCGTGCTCATTACAGGTGTAAAGCGTGATATTAAGTTGGTCTCTCAAGTTGTTACTCAAATTATGGAGCCGGGTAAGCAAGGTGACATTTCTTCCGTTACCGTTTTAGATGTGTCGATGGAGAAAAACTTATCTGCATTGCACTCACTGCTAGACGCCAACATCAATGTATTTTATTGCGATCATCATCGAACTGGTGAGGTACCTGACTCTAGCTATTTGGATACTCTGATTGATACCGCGCCAGAGAGCTGCACGAGCTTGCTGATTAACCAGAAGCTGAATGGTGCGCATGTGGCTTGGGCAATCGCGGCTGCTTTTGGTGATAACCTGAAAACAGTGGCCGCGAGGCTAGCGGATGAAAATGGATTCGATCAATCTCAAACAGAGTTTTTAGAAGAGCTAGGTATCTTGGTTAACTACAATGGTTACGGTTCGTCACTAAGCGACTTGCATTTCACGCCAATTGAGCTCTACCAAACCCTTTATCAATACCCGAACCCATTTGACCTTTTAGATGATAAAAACTCTGTGTTTTATCGACTACGAGCTGCTTATCAAAATGATCGTCAACAGCTATCAAACCTTGCTCCTGTTTATGAAAGTGAAGTAGCACGCGTGTTTGAACTGCCAGGTGAGACGTGGGCAAGGCGCATCAGTGGTGTATTTGGTAATGAAATCGTTAATCAAGATCCAAACCGAGCGCAAGCAGTATTAACGAAAAACCAAGATGGCGAGTCTTACACGGTGAGCTTACGGGCGCCATTATCAAACAGAACGGGTGCAGACGAAATTTGCTCAATCTTTGAAACGGGTGGAGGAAGAAAAGCAGCGGCTGGTATTAATCAACTTAATGAACTTGATAAGGTGAATTTTATTTCACTATTGGATGCATATTATTCATCTAGTGCTGAGGGTTAACTGAAAAATTCCTGAGGTATACATCCAAAATTCCACAAATTTTCACTCCTATATTCCGTTATACGTGTGTATCTCTAGCACATGTATGACGGCTATATCCAAGCTATTTTAGTGATGTCACTCGCAATGGTATCTGGTCTGAGGTCAGTAATTACGGTGTGTTTGGATCGATTTTTGTCGATTTAAAGTTCGTTTTTTCCTATTGGTGATTTTTTATATTTTTGGTTAATTATCTATGTGAATTAAGGTTGATTAAATATTTGCATGGTCAATGTGTCTGGCCGAAAATAACAGCTTTTAGCCTTTCATTTTGAATGAAAAGTCAAAATCATATTGATTCTGATATTCAATCTGTGACTTAAAATCACAAGTTAAATCAAAGGTCATCTTTTCCTATAAATTCCATTACTTCTCTATAAATATTCATGATTACAATGAATTGGTTCGGTTGTGATTGGCACAGCTGTTAAGTAAGGAAGTGGGACTAATGTTAAAACGTAAAGCTCTACAATTAGCTGTATCGGTCGGCATGGCCGCAATGTCTGGCGCTGTTTATGCGAATGGTTCAGATATGACGAATCCAGATTCTGGTGTCGTGGTCGGTTATTGGCACAACTGGTGTGACGGTGGCGGCTACCAAGGTGGTAATGCGCCTTGTGTGACGCTGGATGAAGTAAACCCAATGTATAACATCGTGAATGTGTCATTCATGAAGGTTTACGATGTGGCTGATGGTCGAATCCCAACTTTTAAACTGGACCCAACCGTTGGGTTATCAGAAGAACAATTTATTGACCAAATTGCCGAACTCAACAAGCAAGGCCGTTCTGTACTGATAGCGCTGGGTGGTGCTGATGCACACGTAGAACTTGAAACGGGTGATGAAAGAGCCTTTGCTGATGAGATAATCCGCCTTGCTGAGCGTTACGGTTTCGATGGCCTAGACATCGACCTTGAACAAGCAGCAGTAACCGCAGCAAACAACCAAACGGTTATTCCTGACGCACTTAAGCTAGTAAAAGATCACTACCGTGCCGAAGGGAAAAACTTCCTTATTACTATGGCGCCTGAGTTCCCGTATCTAACGACAGGCGGTAAGTACGTTCCTTATATCGATAATCTAGAAGGTTATTATGACTGGATTAACCCACAGTTCTACAACCAAGGTGGCGACGGTATCTGGGTTGACGGTGTGGGCTGGATTGCTCAAAACAACGATGCATTAAAAGAAGAATTCATCTACTACATCTCTGATTCTCTGATCAACGGAACGCGTGGCTTCCACAAGATCCCTCATGACAAGCTGGTGTTTGGTATTCCTTCAAGTATCGATGCTGCAGCGACGGGCTTTGTGCAAGACCCTCAAGATTTATACGACGCGTTCGAGACCTTAACGACTCAAGGCCAACCCCTGCGTGGTGTAATGACTTGGTCTATCAACTGGGACATGGGCACTAACAAAAACGGTCAACAATACAACGAGCAGTTTATTAAAGACTACGGCCCATTTGTACACGGTCAAGTGACGCCACCTCCAGTCGAGGGTGAGCCAGTTCTTAAAGGTGTCGAAAATACCCGTGTTCTTCACGGCACAACGTTTGACCCAATGGAAGGCGTAACAGCAACAGATAAAGAAGATGGCGATCTAACGTCATCAATCGATGTTGAAGGTTACGTTGAAACCAGTGTTATTGGCACTTACGTTTTAACTTACCGAGTGCAAGACAGCGATAACAACGAAACTACTAAAGCGAGAACGGTAGAGGTTTACAGCCAGAAGCCTGTGTTTAATGGTGTGTCTGACACTACTGTTGTGTTGGGAACTGTATTTGATGCTATGGCAGGCGTAACGGCGAATGATGCTGAAGATGGCGACCTAACAAGTACCATCACACACACTGGCAGTGTTGATGTGAATGAAATCGGCAACTACACGCTTGTGTATAGCGTAACAGATAGCGCGAACCAAACTGTAACCGCTGACCGTAAAGTGTCTGTGACTGATGGTTCTAACTGTGCTGCTGCATGGGATGCCGACACCGTTTATGTTGAAGGCGATCAAGTCTCTCACGACGGTTCAACGTGGGGAGCAGGTTGGTACACTCGTGGCGAAGAGCCAGGAACAACAGGTGAGTGGGGTGTTTGGAGAAAAGTTTCAGACTCTTCATGCGGTGGTAACCCAGATCCGGGCGATGACTTAGAGCTTGCAGTTTCAGGCCTTCAGTCAGAATATGCGCCAGATAACGGCAATGTTCGTTTAGATCTGACACTGACATCAAATGAAGCGCTAGATGTTACCGCTATGGTGATCAACAGTGCAGGTACTGTGGTTGAGCAAACTCAGGTTAACTTAACGGACAGCCGCGCTATTACCATGGACTTGTACGATGTAGCGGAAGGGCAATATGCACTTGAAGTGGTCGGTAAAGCATCTGACGGTGAAATGGTGATGGTAAATGATTCGTTCGCTGTTAAAGACGGTGGCGGAACGACTCCACCTCCAGGTGATTACCCGCCATATGAAGCAGGCACAAATTACGCAGCAGGTCACATTGTGGTCGGCAGCGATAATGGCTTGTACGAATGTAAGCCTTGGCCATACACTGCTTGGTGTGCAAGCGCATCTTACGCTCCAGCAGAAAGCCAATACTGGCAAGATGCTTGGACAAAGCTGTAGTCTGATAGCTCAACGCTAGCAACATAAAGTAGACGATCAAAGAGAGGCCATTGTGCCTCTCTTTTTAATTGTCTCCTTCTGATTTAGAGCTTCAAACCTTTACTAACCTCAAACTCGGTTCTGCATTTTGCTCTAGATCAAAATAAGAGTGATTATCAATTGTATTAATGTGGTGGTAGATGCACTATGCGCACACTGAATTTTCTCCGTTGTGAATATTTGCATAATGAATCTTGCCCAAGTCGACCTAAACCTACTCGTTATTCTTAAACACCTTCTTGAAGAGAAGCATGTGTCCAATACGGCGTTGGCGTTGGATATGAGCCAACCTACGGTGAGCCGATCTCTACAAAAACTTCGCACTGTGTTCAACGATGATTTGTTGGTGCGAGCTGCCTATGGCTATGAATTGACACCGAAAGCAGAGGTCATCAAACAAGACCTCAACTCTGTGCTTACGCGCCTGGAGAAACTGGTTCACGGAGACGTGTTTGAACCACAAACGAGTGATAGTACGGTTCGTTTTTTTGGTTTGGTTCCTCAAGTTTCACACCTTTTGCCAAAAGTAGTGGCACAAATTCGCCAGCAAGCGCCGAATATGGTTGTCGATATCGACTCGATTCCTAAACGACACTTTGAGCCTCTGTTATCCGGTGATGCGCATTTTGTGTTGTCGACGCATGAGCCATTAAGTTCTGAACAAAACCTGTATCGAATGTTCGTAATCAGTCGCGATTATCGGTTATTAATGAGCAAAGACCACCCTCTGGCGGATAAAGAGATCACCGTTGATGACCTGTTGAATAGCCAACTTGGTCAAATCTCACTGCAAGGGGATAAGAAGCTCTCGATTGAAAGTCGATTTAAAGATCTTGGTTTGATTGATAAGCAGCGCCAACTATCGATCCCAATTCAGTTGTCCAACTTCAATATTGCTGCGGATATTGCGGAGACGACCGACATTATTTTTCACTTGCCGACACCATTTGCGACACAAGCTGCCAATCAACGAGATTTAATTTGTAAACGCGTTCCCAAAGCGATCAGAAGCCCATCAGAAGATGTTTATCTCTATTGGCATAAACGTTTCCATAATGACCCTATGTGTCGTTGGGTTCGTGATTTATTTAAAGAGATATACACCCAATCTATTTAGGTGGTGAATGCTATTGAGGTGATGCTATTAAAATGAATATGTATTGGTTTCATTATTTGAAAGTTGAATAACGAGAATCAATTTTTGGTATGAAACTTTCGTTGATAAGAGTGGTAACTGGTTGTTTAATGCAAACCATTATCATTACCAATCACATATAAGAATGAATATCATGTCTGAGAGATCTCTTTTGATTCGCAAACCTCTTTTGGTTCGTAAACCCCTTTCGATCGCAGTCGCTGTTATTTGTACCTCACTTTCGGCTAACGTGTTGGCGCAAGAAGAAGCGCAAGCAACAGATGAGCAAATGGTTGTTACGGCAACTCGTACTGAAATGGCACTAAAACAAGCGCCGGCTTCAATGTCAGTGATCACCGCTCAAGACATTGAAGACAGTCCTGGTATTACTTTGGCTGACATCGTTGCAGAATCAACCAGTGTCGAATCTGACTTTGATAGCACACGTGCTGGCCGTCAGATGATTTCTATTCGTGGTATGGATTCAGATTACACGCTTATCATGGTGAATGGCCGTCGTCTAAGCTCGGCGAGTGCCATCATCCGAGGTAACGACTTCGACCTATCGACCATTCCTGCTGATTCGATCGAACGTGTTGAAATTATCCGCGGCCCAATGTCTGCACTTTACGGTTCAGATGGCATGGGTGGCACAATCAACATCATCACTAAGGCTCCAGAAAACGATTGGAGTTCTACGTTAAGTATGGACACTTCATCTCCGTTAGACGGCGATGGTGGAGAAGAGTACTCGATGGGCTTCACAACATCGGGCGCGTTAATTGAAGACGAGTTGTTTGCTCGCCTATCTGTTAACCAAACTAGCCGTGATGCTTGGCAACCCTATTCTGGTACGCATAGCTCTGGTTATGATCGTTCAGACATTACTGCGTTAGAAGAAAGAGAGACATTAAGCTTACTCGCGAGTCTGACATGGAATGCAACAGACAACCAAACCATCGATTTCGATTTTGGCTACAGTGACGACGAACGTGAATCATCGGCAGAAAACGTATCGTCTGTGATTGAGTCTGACACACGAGTAGTGCGTCAGAGCCAAGCGATTACGCACAGTGGCTTTTGGAGCTGGGGTGATACACAAGTTCGCTACTCACGCGAAAATGTGACTGACAACGACGCTGCGGATTCTGATACTAACTACAGCAGCGACGTAGAAGAGTTAACTCAAATAGCAGAAGCATCAGCGACGACTTATCTTGGTGATAATCATACCGTAACGTTTGGTATGGACTATCAGTTGAGCGAATTAACCAACAAAGAAAACTTGGTCAATGGCACATCAGAAGCGTATCAAGGTGCGTTATTTGTTCAAGACCAATGGCTGATGACTGAGCAACTAACAGCAACCATCGGTGGTCGTTTAGATAAGCACGAATTGTACGGTGAAGAGTTCAGCCCGCGAGTGTACTTGGTGCACCAAACAACGAATGATCTGATCATTAAGGGTGGCGTGGGTAAAGCATTTAAAGCACCAACATTGACCCAAAACCAAGCCGACTACACAGTTAACAGTTGTAAAGGTGCTTGTGATTTATATGGCAATGAAGACCTGAAGCCTGAAACGAGCTGGAACTATGAGATTGCAGCGATATACAGCCAACCTCGTTGGAACGTTGAAGGTGCCTTGTTCCGCAATGAAATTAACGACCTTATTGATCGTGATGAAACCTACTGCGAGAATGGCGGAATGTTTGAATCGGGTAAAGGGTGTGCCGATAGTTCTAGCTCAACTGGCTATGTGAAAGGCAAACGTACTTATACCAATGTGTCTGAGGCTGTGGTTCAAGGTGCTGAGCTTACTGGCCAATTCCAAATAACGGATGAATGGGGCGTATCTGGTAACTACACGTTCTTAGACACTGAAGACAAGTCTACTGGTGAAGAACTGCTTGAGCGTTACAAGCACTCGGGTTTAGTTAAACTGAACTGGAGCCCAACTTACGACCTGAACACCTTTGTTAGTGCGCGTTACCGAGGTGAGCGTAATATCGAAACTGATTTGACTCAAGAAGCCTACACTACGCTAAATATTGGTGGGGTATACAACATTAATGATTCGGTTAGAGTACGCGCAGGCATTACTAACTTGACTGACGAAGCGGTATCACAAGAGCTAGAGAGCATGGGTTATGTTGAAGAGCCACGTACTTACTACGTAGGTATGACAGCGGACTTCTAATTTAGAGTTCAGTAACCGATAGCTTGATACAAAAGAACCCACACTGGCTGGATGCTCGATAAAGAGTACGGCGAGTGTGGGTTCTTTTTTGTCTGTGTTTGAATCTGGCTAATTCGTTTGGTATAGACTTACCTAAATTTTTACACAAGCGATCAGAGCATTTCCTGATTTGGTATCCCAAGGTAACAGCTTGTCATAATCGTGCTCAAAAATATGAACCTCAAAGTAGGGTTTCAATATTTCAATGAGCTCCTTAAACGAGAATGCCAACATTGGGTGTTCATCATTCCAAACTTGTGTCTCACCAGCTGTTGTCTTTTCAATACTGAGTTTTAACGCCTGCTTGTCGCCCTTGCCAGAGTAATACCAGCCTGAGCTGAACGTGAAATCATCTTGTTCAAGATTGGTGGTGTGTCGAACAAAAAGATCATTGCTGATCTTGTCTTTATCCACCACATTAAAACAGAAAATCCCCTCTGATTTTAAAGCACGATGTACGCTCTCAACACATTCTTTTAGCTTCTCGAAACCATCGTTGTAATGGATTGAGTATAAGAAGCAGGTGATCAAATCCAGAGGTTCCGCCACTTCAAAACTGCTCATGTTTTGCTCTGAGAAATTGGCTTCGGGGCAGCGAACCTGAGCGATATCTAGCATTGGCGCGTTGAGATCGAGTCCATTGCTTTGGTAACCAAAATCGATAAAGTGACGAACGTGTGGACCAGTGCCACAAGCTAAGTCGAGGTGAGTCTTTCCACCATTTCCGAAAATTTGATGTAGCCTACGTACGCAGTTACTTTGCGCTTGATAGTCAATATCAACACACATTAAATCGTAGTAACCGGATAGGTCGGTATAAAGTGCGTTGGAAGAAATAGTAGCTGACATATTGGCGGACATAAGTGCCTACAGCGTTAGCTGATATAATGAGGGTGGCGCATCATATACCGAAATGTCGAAATCGCAATCAAATATTCGATCAAGTTATGTGCTTTAATTCTCGGTGGCTGTAATTTAATTATGTACGGCTGTGCTCAATTTGTACGGTTAGCCGACTCATTTAGCGCAAGCTTAAAAAGGCGGTGGATTATGAAGGAGAACTGGTGCGTTATGCAGGAGAGCCAGAGGAACACGAAGGAGAACAAGGAGCTGCGATCAAGCTAGTGCTTCATAGAAAACCACATCATCGTTGATCGAGACTTGGTTTTTACCATTCGCTTTCGCACGATATAGTGCATCGTCGGTAACACGAATAAGTGTATCAATGGTGTTGGCAGAGTGGCACTCGCACTGGTTGGTAACGCCAATACTCACGCTCGTTGTAAAAGCGCGGCGATTAATTCCATAGAAGGTATGTTGATTGAAGGTGTGGCAGATTCGTTCGCTGATGATTTTGGTATGGGTCGATTTCGCTTTTGGAATGAACACAATAAACTCCTCGCCACCCCAACGTCCAACTACGCCACCTAACAACTCAATGTGAGTTTTAATGGTATCTGCTAAGTGCCTAATCACCGTGTCACCCACTGTATGCCCAAATCGATCGTTAATCGATTTGAAGTCATCAATATCAATCAACAGACATGACATCTCCATATGCTGATTTACCGGCTTCTTGAGCCAATCGTAAATAGCACGGCGATTGAACACATGCGTTAAGTCATCATGCATCGCTCGATGCAGCAACTCCCTTTCTAGTAATACTTTATCGGTGACTTCTTCAAGGATCACTTGTATCGCGTCTTCACCTTCCCAGTTAATCACGTTGTCATAGAGGTTGAAGTATTTGTGGGTGCCATCAAAGCATTGGTTAGACACCACGGAACTAAAGTTGGGTGTATTGCCATTGAGAATGTTCTCGCAGCGTCTGATGGCCGTTGAACGCTGATCTTCAGGTACGATGGATAGGATGGAGTCCATCGCAAGCACTTGCTCTATTGAGTCTGCACCTTGTTGTTCTACCCATGCTTGGTTGACCATTAAAGGTTTGAAGTTTCTATGGATCAGGATCCCTTGTTTCGATGTATTAAGTAGCTTGCGATACATGCGATCCGTTTCGTTACGTTTGCGCTGAGCTTCGACTACGGATGTGATGTCGATGATAGTGACTTGGAGGGCGGGTTTACTATTGAGTTCAATAATGTGTGATAGGCAAAAGATAGATATGTTGCGGCCATTGGCTGGAATATCGGTGTACAACTTTCCTTTTTTTAGTTTGCCTTTTATAGCCTCTAAGTAACGTTTCTTGGCTAGCTCTTGGTAACTGTCAGGAACTAACGCATAAACAAATTCAACGTTCAATAACAGCTCTTCACGGGTTCGGTAACCAAAGATCTGAGCGATTTCGTTGTCGACATCAATAATTCTGTGATTCTGCAATGTCATGCGCCCTTGCGCGGAATCGAAATTCTGGCAGGGTGTCGTGGTGGTTAAATCTAATTGAATGTTCATATCGACCTGGCTACTTATTCGTTAAATTGAAACAGGTGTTGTTCCTCGGCGTAGTGACCACACAGGCATTGTGGAACACTTTTATGAAGAGACTAGATAAGAAAAATATGCTATCTAGGTAAGGTCAGTATGGCATTTATAATTTTATGATTAATCAGTAATTTTACTGATTCAAACGGAGTTCTTGGAAAGGAAACAATCAGGAAAGCAGGCCAGTAATTAAAGCCAAATCACTCAAGCCAAATCACTCAAGCTAAATAAGCGAACTAAACAAGGAGAGTTGAGGTAATGAAACCAGAAATAAAAGCACAGGATTCAATGGGAAACGGAACAGCATTGGAAAGCAGCACATCAATAGAAATTAAGCTTGATGACTTGTCGGGTGGGGAAGTCGTTGAATTGCTTGAAGAACACCTTGCCGATATGTATGCCACGTCACCAGCTGAAAGCGTTCATGCATTGGATCTGGATGGACTTAAGTCGCCAGAAATTACCTTTTTCAGCGCTTGGAAAGACAACCAACTGCTTGGGTGTGTTGCCATTAAAGAGTTAAATACACAACATGCTGAACTGAAATCAATGAGAACCTCACAGTTTGCTAGAAAGTCAGGTGTTGCAAGCCAACTGTTACAGCATGTAATAGACACAGCAACCGTTCGCCAGTATCGACAAATCAGTTTAGAGACAGGTTCAGAAGATTACTTTAAGCCAGCGCGTAACCTGTATGAAAAGTTTGGCTTCGGATACTGTGAACCCTTTGCTGACTATGTGTTGGACCCGCACAGCCAATTTATGAGTATTGAGTTGCGGTAGATGAGGTAGATGCGGTCGAAACTGTAGATCGAAGTAAAAGAAAGATTCCCTATCACGTTCGTTCCTCACTGTAGGGAATGAAAGGGTGGGTGTATCTCTACGTAGAAAGTGACACGGTTGTAGTTCCTCGCTGTTAAGAGTGAGGTGGTTGTGCGCCTCACAGTAGGAAGTGATGTGCACAACATTGACTTGATTCCCCAGCGTCATTCCAGAACCGAGGGATGAGAAATCTCTAACCGCAAAGCGAGATTCCCTATCACGTTCGTTCCTCACTTTAGGGAATGACGGGCGGGGTGTATCTCTACGTAGAAAGTGACACGGTTGTAGTTCCTCGTTGTTAAGAGTGAGGTAGTTGTAGCGCCTCACAGTCAGAAGTGACGTGCACAACATTGACTTGATTCCCCAGCGTCATTCCAGAACCGAGGGATGAGGTATGTGGAATCTCTAACCGCAAAGCGAGATTCCCTATAACGCTCGTCCCTCGCTTTAGGGAATGACGAATATCCGGTATCAATGACTAATAGTTAAAGCGTTAGCGTGTTTCTAGTTCTGCAAATATCGCTTCGGCATCTACTACGCTGCCTGAGATAGAAAGGGTACTGAAAGGAACCAAATCTTCTGGGCCTGATGGCTTTTTAACAAGCAGCTCTGGGTAGATTTTTGATTCACCCATTAACATCGCCTTTAGCTCTTTTACCGATAAATCAGGATAGCGCGACCACACCAACGCAGCGACGCCAGAAACGACAGGCGCAGCCATACTTGTGCCACTTTTCGAACCGTAAGTATTCCCCGGTGTGGTTGACAAAATTCGATATCCCGGTGCAAATACATCAACCGATTTCTGACCGAAGTTACTGAAGCTTGCGACCAAGGTTTCGTCTGCGTATTTCGCTGATGCGCCCACATCTAACCACGTTGAAATAGGCTTCGAGCGATAGTGCTTAGCGTAACGGTTTGGAAAGCTTGGTTTGATGTCGTTATCGTTGCGGCTGTTACCCGCAGAGTGAACGATCAACACGCCTTTACGAGCGGCATAGCGGAATGCATGGTCGACAATGTATTTGCGTGGTGAGTAGCTTTTCCCGAAGCTCATGTTAATGATCTTCGCGCCATTATCGACGGCGTAACGCACCGCATTAGCAATATCTTTGTCTCGCTCATCGCCATTTGGCACCATACGTACTGCCATGATTTGAGCATGATCTGCCACACCATCAATACCCACTGAGTTGTTACGCTCAGCAGCGATGATTCCAGCAACGTGTGTGCCGTGTGAGCCTACAGGGCCTTTTACATCGTTGTTGCCGTAGCCTTTTTCCCAAGGGTTAGAAATGTCATCCCAAACAATATCGCCACGCGTATCGAGCTCTAGGTTAAGGTGGAAATCTAGAGAGTCTTGATAGCGGCTACGACGTGATTCTAGATATTCGAATGAATACCATGAATCAAATACGCTCAAAAGCCCTTCAGCTGCAGTTACAATGCTCGGGTTTTCGTTATTCAATAGCGGTTGCAATCCGTTTACCGTGAAGTCTTTGTGATCGGTAAGTTTAAGGATTTCTGCTTTGTACTCGTTGGCTTGCTCAGTTGCTGTTGTTACACGATTCAATGCATCTTGGTCATCTTTTAGAGACGACAAGTAATCAGATTCAACACCTTGATAGTACTTGCGTTTCTTACGCGGAATCCAATGTCCATTTTCTTTTAACTCGAGGTACTTTTTGTATTCTCTGGTAACCTCTAGTGTGTCTTGATCAACGTTAATACCTAACGAGTTACCCAGAAAGTTCCAGCCGTGGACATCATCGATGTACCCATTGCCGTCATCATCAATGCCGTTGCCTGGGATCTCGCCTTCATTGGTCCAAAGTTTGTTTTTTAGGTCTTCATGTTCAACATCGACACCCGAATCAAGAACGGCAACGATAACTGGCTGTGGCATAAGAGGGGGCATTAGGTAGTCATACACAATATCTGAACCCACGCCCTGAAGTCTTGTGTAGCTCGCCGATAAGTTAAACCAATCGCCGCGCTGTTCATCGGCGTTACTCATCATTCTCATAGAGAAGAATGAAGGTTGAATGGTTTCTCGTGAGTAATCCTCAACAATCGTGCCTTTTACATCTTGAATAAAAGGAGAGTTGATAGGTTGTGGCTCTGGGCTACTCTCGTTCAGAGTCGTAGCTGATACGTGGGTTGAAGCCATAATAGCTAGGGCTATAGTGGTAAGTCTTTGTCCGTGATTCATCTGTGGTGCATCCTTATCATTGTGCGACTAAATAGTTGTGCGACTAACGCTGACTTCTTCGAAACGAAGTGTAAAAAACACGCAGTAAGTCAGTTGAGTGAGAGGGAAATGCCCGCTCAAAACGCAGTTAAAAGGTAATATGCAATCAGACTTGTATCATTCGCTTGGTCAATGAAATGGTAGGAAGATCTCACTGTGATCGATTTTTAATTCTCAAACTTTGAGCTGAATTCTATTAATAAAATCAATATTTATAAAATAAAGCTTGGAATTAAAGGTGTTTAAAATCAATTGATTGGATTGTTAATTATTGTATCTGAGAGTAGGGTGACTCGTTTCGGTTAGAGTCGAAGTGTGCGTCTGCTCCTCGTGTTTTTGTTACTCTAATGGCCAAAAATACACGAAACGTGTCATTGATAAACAACAGAGTCACTTGTTAACAATCTGATTAATTGGCAGTATTGTGTCAATTATTACCGTCACTACTTTTACAGACCTTTTTCCATGACGACTTATTTTGCTGGTTTTTCCCTTGGGCTTTCGCTGATTCTTGCAATCGGTTCTCAAAATGCATTTGTTTTAAAGCAAGGGCTTAAGAATCAACACTTATTGGCAGTTTGTGCTGTATGTGCCATTTCTGATGCCTTACTAATTAGCTTCGGCGTTACAGGCTTTGGCGCAATCGTTAAACAGTTCCCACAAATTGAGCAGCTCGCTCGTTATGGCGGCGCTATCTTTTTGGGTGTCTACTCATTCTTAAGCTTCCGTTCAGCATTTACTGAAACCCACGCCTTAGAAGCCACTGCTGAAACCAAAGACTCGTTAACCAAAGCGATTGCGATGTGTTTGGCGTTTACTTGGCTTAATCCGCATGTGTATTTGGATACTGTGGTATTGCTGGGTTCTATCTCAACGCAATATCAACCTAATCAAATGTTGTTTGGCGCTGGTGCAGTATCGGCGTCGTTTGTGTTCTTCTTTTCACTTGGATATGGCGCACGCTTCTTGGCTCCAATGTTTAAGAACCCGAGAGCGTGGAAGGTGTTGGAATTTGTCGTTGGCATGATCATGGCGTCTATTGCAATATCTTTGATCGTTTAGCCGCTCGTAATTAGGCATTCAAACATATTATCTAAAGTTCCTACCGAAAGTGACGACTTAAAGTGACTGCCTTTAGTTGCCTTCGTATTTAATTATTTCCACAAAAATGGAATTATTTTTCGTCTTTCGGTTTTGGCGTTCGTCTTAGGGGTACAAATACAAATTAATGACCTAATTCGGAGTCAACCATGATTAAACTTGTTAGCTTTAAAAACTGCCCATTCGTTCAACGTGTAATGGGTGCTTTAGTAATGAAAAATGTCCCATTTGAAATTGAATACATTGAGCTAAATAATAAACCTCAATGGTTCCTAGATATTTCGCCAAACGGACAAGTGCCAGTATTGATTACAGAAAATGACACAGTTCTGTTTGAGTCAGATGCAATTGTTGAATACTTAGACGATAAATATGCGCCGATAGAAGAGGTGTCTCCAGAGCAAAAAGCACTAGATCGCGCTTGGTCTTATCAGGCAAGCAAACATTACATGCCGCAATGTGGAACGATGGGCAGTAAAGATAAAGAAACCTTTGAGACGCGTTTAGCGAATCTTCAAAAATCCTTCCAAAAGGCCGAGAACAAACTGGGTGACAGCGACTTCTTCAAAGGCGATTACATCTCTAACGTCGACATCGCTTGGCTACCACTGTTGCACCGAGCGTCAGTAATTAAAGAGGGCTCTGGTTTTGATATGCTTGAAGGCTTCCCTAAAGTACAGAAGTGGCAAGTGGCGCTGATTGAATCTGGCTTGACCGATAAAACCGTTCCTGCGGACTTTATTGAGAAGTTCAGCGGCTTTTATTTAACGAATAACTATTTGGCTAGTCTCGCTGAAGCTCGTTAATAATATGAATTAAATTGAAATATATTTTAATAGCAGGCTGTTCTAAATAAATACCCTCCCAAAATTAAACTCATTCTTCTCTTTATATCTTTTATTGGAAAAAGGGAGGAGCAGGATGAGTTTTTATATTTAGGCGTGAAGATTCAGGTTGTTTTTGAGAACGAGTAACAATTTAGTTATTACTGTAACGACATGATTATAAATAATTTAATTTTTATGATGCTCAGGTTTACTATCAGGTTTATACGTATTTTAGTACTCGTTACGCCGCAGGAAATGCATCTGTCTCATAAATAAGACTGGATTAAATATCTATGATTGTTCGTTTGATGACCTAAAAATCTTGTGATACCTTCTCATTCGCTCCGCAAATGAACAGTGTTTTATTATTCATTAGGAGTTGCTTATTTAATTTATTTTAAACAGTAGCGCAACAGGTGAAATAGTGTCGGAAACTATTGGCTGTTGATCAACGTTACTGTAGGACAGACAAAAAAAGGGTATTTTCATGCTTAAATCATCATTTCTATTGGGCCTAATTGGCTTAGTTTCACTTCCTACACTTGCTGCTGGTATTGAGGGCGGTCCATACATTGGCGCAGGCCTTGGTGTGTATCAAGACTCAGACACTGACAGCGCAGGCAGTCTAGATGCTGAAAGCATGGGATATAGCCTTTACGGTGGTTACCAATTTAACCGCATTGTTGGTATCGAACTTGGTTACACAGATTATGCTGATTACGAAAAATTTGGCACTAAGGTACTATCACCAACATCTTTCTCTGTTGCAGCAAATTTGGGTTACACGTTTGATAATTCAATTCGTCCGTTTGTAACCGCAGGCCTTAGCTACGTTGATCTAAACTCTAAGGGCTCTAGTTACATTGATGATGATTCTGGTGCAGGCTTCCATTTTGGTATAGGTGTTGAATACACGCCAGTAGAAAACCTAACCTTACGTTTAATCTCGCAAGCAGATGCAGTAAATATCGAATTCTTCGGCCCTAATGGTAATAGGCTGGCGAGTCGCGATGTCGCGTTTAGCACAGTAACACTGGGTGCTTCGTACAATTTTTAATGACCTCTGTGAAATAACTTACAGTTAATGTCATGGACACCCATAACCGCTCTAACGTTGAGCGGTTTTTTTATATCAAAAATAACGATTGGTCACGCTATGGGCGGAGTTGGTCCAAAGCCTGAAATTAGTTGGTTTTCACAAGCTTATAAAAGGGAATTATGTCGACTATTTTGTTAGATTAAAGGTATTACCGACTTCCAGTGAGCAGCAATGAAGATTCTTCACACGTCCGATTGGCACCTTGGCCAAAACTTCTACAATAAAAGCCGTAAGAATGAACATGAACGGTTTTTACAATGGTTACTTGAGCAAGTTACAGAGCACGACATCGACGCGATCATTGTTGCTGGCGACATTTTCGATACCAGTACTCCGCCGAGTTACGCTCGTGAGATGTATAACAAGTTTGTGGTCGATTCGAACAAGATCGGCTGCCAATTGGTGTTATTAGGTGGAAATCACGATTCAGTCTCTGTGCTTAAAGAGACACAACAGTTGCTCAAATACATGGGTGCAGACGTGATTCCGAACACCAATGAAGATCATGCGACTCAGGTTGTCGAACTAAAAGGCAAGAACGGCGATGTAGAAGCGCTGGTTTGTGCCATTCCTTTTATTCGCCCTCGCGATGTGTTGACCAGCCAGGCGGGTGTCACAGGCGTTGAGCGTCAGAAGCAACTCGGCGATGCAATCAAACAGCACTACCAAAGTGTTTATGATGCCGCTGTAGAAAAACGTGCGACGTTTGAAAACAGCGAGCACATGCCGATTATCGCTACGGGTCATTTAACGGCGATGGGTGTTCAACAATCGGATTCGGTGCGTGACATTTATGTCGGCAACCTTGATGGTTTTGCCGCTGATGGCTTCCCAGACGCAGACTATATTGCACTTGGTCATATCCACCGTCCACAAGTGGTGGCAAAGCGTGAATACATTCGTTACTGCGGCTCACCAATACCATTAAGCTTTGATGAACTTAAATCTCAAAAGCAGGTATGTGTGGTTGAGTTTGTTGAAGGCGAGCGCACCATTTCTCAATTGCCAGTTCCAACGTTCCAACCCCTAGCTGAAATCAAAGGCGACTTGAGCGAGATCGAATCTCAACTGAATCAATATATAGGCTTAGATAGCGACCAAAGCGTGTGGTTATCGATAGAAGTGCAAGCGCAAGATTACTTGTCGGATCTTCAAGAACGTATGCGCGCACTAACCGAAGGTTTGAATGTGGAAGTGCTTCAATTGCGCAGAGCAAGAGAACGTCGTAATCAAGCATTAGAGCAAGAGTCAGCAGAAACGCTGTCAGAATTGAGCCCGATGGACGTGTTTACGAAGCGTATTGCCTTAGAAGAATTTGAAACCGATTCTGAAAAAGCACGTTTAGAGCGAATGACGGTGAAGTTTAAACAAGTGATGGTTGAAGTGTCTGAAAGAGCTCAAACACCAAACAAAGTAGAAGAGTAACCAGTATGAAGATTTTAAGCCTAGAATTTGAAAACCTGAACTCTTTGAAAGGACGTTGGAAGCTCGATTTTACCCAATCACCGTTTGCGGAAAATGGCTTGTTTGCGATTACTGGCCCAACAGGAGCGGGTAAAACCACCATTCTTGATGCGATTTGTTTGGCGTTGTTCCACCGCACGCCACGTTTGAAGAGTATCGCCAAAGGCAACAATGAATTAATGACGCGTGGCACGGGTGAGTGTTTTGCTGAGCTGGAGTTTGAAGTACAGGGCAAAACCTACCGCTCGAACTTCCACCAAAAGCGAGCGCGCGGAAAACACGATGGCGCATTACAAACGCCAACGTGTGAGTTTGCTGATGCGGACACCGACAAAGTTTTAGAAACTATGTTGACCAAGAAGACCAAGTTGGTGGAGCAGGTAACCGGTCTCGATTTCTCACGCTTCACTAAATCGATCATGTTGTCTCAGGGTGAGTTTGCGGCGTTCTTAAATGCCAATGCTAACGACCGTGCAGAGCTACTTGAAGAGCTGACGGGAACAGAAGTCTATAGCCTGATCTCTGAGCGCATCTACGATCATTTCAAGTCGAGTGAAGAGTCGCTTAATCACCTTAAAGCGAAAGCAGAAGGTGTGAGCTTACTCTCTGAAGAGCAAATCAAAGAGCTAACCACAGAACGAGAAACGTCAGAAGCGGAACAGAAGCGTTTAGCGGAGCAATTAAAAGAGTGGCAAGCGCATCTTAGCTGGTGGAAAGACGTGACCAAAGCTGAGCAAACTATTGCGGCCAGTGATCACGATCTTAAAACAGCTCAAGATGAACTAGACCGTAATCAACCTTCATTAGAGCGCTTGGCAAACAGTGAGCCAGCTGAAAAGTTACGCCCAGTGCACAAAGATTTAAAGCGTTGCGAACTAGAGGTGAATACCACTCAAGCTCACTTAGATAACAGCACCAAGTTACTCGCGGTTCGTGATGCAGAGAAGCAAGACGCGCAAACTAAACTGACTCAAAGTAGTACAATTGTCCAACAGGTAAAAATCGAGCAACAAGATCAAGAGAAGATCATTGAGCAGGTTCGTCCGCTAGATAACCAAATTGCCGTACTCAAAGATAAGCAAACTGCGGCCGTTAATACAGCGAATACGCTAAACGATCAACACACGCAGCAGCGTAATCAACAGGTCGTGTTGGTCCAAAAAATAGATGCACTGAAGCAACAAGATCAACTCTGCACTGAGTATCTAAATACACATCAAGCTGACCAACATCTGGAAAAATACCTAGGTCAATGGCAAGCCAAAGTTGAGCAAGTTCGTACTCTAGAGCGTCAGCATGCAGAACAACTAAACTCAGCGAAGCAAGCTTTGTGTGCGGTTGATGCACAGCAAACGATCATCAAATCTGCGCAAGACGCTAAAGCAATGCAAGATAAGGCCTTAGCTGAATTGGTTGTGCTAGAGAGTAGTGCAAAGCAACAGTGGGAAGCATTGCAAGGCAACACCAGCGAACAAGTGTTGAATGCGCAAAAAGATCTGTTGGAGTTTTGGAATCGCAATACCCACTCATTACTCGAGATCAATCGTGGTTTCCTAAATGCCCAACAACAGCTGCACGCAAAAACACAGGCACATCAAACCAACACCCAGTTGGTCGACAAGCTTTCGAAAGAGCGTGAAGTGTTGCTTCTGCGATACCAAGAAAAAAAGACCTCACTTGAACGTTTAGTTCGCTTAATTGATCAAGAAGGTGACCTTGCGAAATACCGAGCGTCATTGAAGCCAGGTATGGATTGTCCATTGTGTGGTTCAACAGACCATGCGATCGAACAATCACAAAGTTCGAAGGATTTGAATGCCCAGAAAGAGCTTGAGGAACAACAATTAGCAGCGATTCAGAAAGAAGGCCAAGAGCATCGTCAGCAGTTAGATTCTCTTGCCCCTATGATTGCGGCGCTGAACGATGACATCCTGCGTGCACAAGCGGATATTCAGCAGGCTCAAATGAATTGGCAAGGCGTTGTCGGCAAGCTTCAACAGAGCTTATCTGATTTCGTTGGCACTGCTCCTGAACTGGCGCTGCTAACGATTAACGATTTAGGCAATGAAGCTATAGCCGCGACCTTTGCTCAGCAGTGTGAAGTTCAACTAAGTCAGAGCTCACAGCAACTCAAAGCGTTGGCTGATGCGAAAGCACACTATGCCGAAGCTGAGAAACAACGCTTGTCTGCAAGTGTTATGGCTGACAAGGCGCAGTCTAATCTCGAGTTGGCCGAGCAACGCTTAGCGGATCTGAATAAGCAAAATCACAGCACGAACGAACAAGTGGCTCAGATAGCTCTAGCAAAAGAACAGCAATGGAACGCTCTGAAAGAGAGCATTGTTCAAACGGCTATCGAAGCGCCTGAACTTGAACATATTGATGATTGGTTTACTGCTAAATCACAAGCATCAAGCACATGGCAGCAAACTAAACAACAACAGGCCGATATTGAGAAGCAACTGATTACTCAAACTGCCGAACTGAAAACTTTAGATGACAAGCTAAGCAGTGTTGAGAAAGAGCTCGTGACACTGAAGCAAGAGAGTGAGTCTCTAGTCTTAGAGCTGACTCGTGTAACGGCTGAAAGAACAGAGTTGTTTGGTGACAAAGACATTCAAGCCACCAGCAATGCGATGAAGCAAAAAGTCACTGAAGCGGTAAATGCATTTGATGCCGCTCAGTTGGTGCTTAACCGCTGCGAGCTGGAACATCGAACGGAGCAAACCAAACACACTGGTTTCTCGGACGAGTTGGTCAGTAAGCAATCGAGCTACACACAAGCGTCGAATGCTTGGTTAGAAGCGCTGAAAGCTAGCCCATTCGGAGGTGAGGCTGATTTTGAAGCAGCATTGTTGGATGAAGAGGTTAGAACTCAACTTCAAAGCCTGAAGAAGTCTTTAGACGAAGCGATTGTCAGTGCACAAGCTAGGTTGAACACCGCCAAAGCGACGCAAGTGGAGCTACAAAACCACGCAAATGCTAAAGCATGGCAAGAGCAAGACCAACAGCAAGTTGAAGAAGCGACTACTGAATGCCAAAACGCACAACAAAGCCATGCGACAAAGATCGGCGCGATTTCTGCCAATCTTGAAACGGATAGCCAGAACCGCAGTAATCAGCAAGATCTGTTTAAGCAAATAGACGAGCAACAGGTCGAGTTTGATGATATCTCACGTCTGAATTCACTTATTGGCTCTAAGAACGGCGACAAGTTCCGTAAGTTTGCTCAAGGTCTAACACTGGAAAACTTGGTGTACTTGGCGAACAAGCAGCTACAGCGTTTGCATGGTCGATACGAACTTAAACGCAAAGCTGATGATGGCTTAGAACTGCAAGTGCTTGATACATGGCAGGGCGATGTGATGCGTGATACTAAGACCTTGTCAGGTGGTGAAAGCTTCTTGGTTAGCTTGGCGTTGGCATTAGCGCTTTCTGATCTTGTGAGTTACAAAACCAGTATTGATTCTTTGTTCTTGGATGAAGGTTTCGGCACGTTGGATAGTGACACCTTAGACATTGCTTTAAACGCGCTCGATAACTTGAATGCATCAGGCAAGATGATCGGCGTAATCAGCCACGTTGAAGCACTGAAAGAGCGTGTGCCCGTTCAGCTTAAAGTAACAAAGCATTCAGGCCTTGGCGTGAGTGAGATGGAGAAGCAGTACAAGGTTGTTGCTTAGGTTCTAGCTATATTCCATCAGCGCAGAAATAGAAACAGAGCTGGGTTAAGCAGATCCCCGATTCAGTCGTTCCTCCTTCTCGAGGATGACGGAGTTTCGGGGGGCTGTTATCAATCACTCCGCCGTCACGTTCTGCAGTAAAGAACGATTAGAGTAGCTGCCGCTATTCCCTAAAATGAGGCGCGAGCGTAACAGGGAATCTGAGTTTGTTGGTATTGCCTTCGTCACTCCCTAGAGCGAGGAATGAACCTAATAGAGAATCTCTAGTAGACGCAGGAAGTGGACTCATCAAAAAGGAAACGGCCATGCACAAGAAGTCTCATTTACCAACTAAGACATGTCCTATTTGCCAAAAGCCTTTCTCATGGCGTAAAAAGTGGCAGCGCTGTTGGGATGACGTGATCTACTGTTCTGAACGTTGTCGTCGTCATAAGCCAACTTTGGCGTAATTTCTGTTCGTTTTTAGAACACGTTAATAGTTTCGTCATTCATTTCTTAAGTTAATATTTCTATCTGTAAGACAACTAATGTATAAAGGCGGCATGAAGATACCTAAAAGAATACAGCCCTTAGTTGACGATGGTTTAGTCGACGAGGTGACAAGCCAATTAATGAGTGGCAAAGAAGCATCAGTGTACATAGTACGCTGCGGCGATACGATCCGTTGTGCCAAGGTATATAAGGAAATAAGCCAGCGCAGCTTTAAAAAAGCAACGGCGTATCGTGAAGGCCGAAAAGTACGTAATAGTCGCCGTGCCAGAGCGATGGAAAAAGGCTCTGGTTTTGGTCGAGAACAGCAAGAAAAAGTGTGGCAAAGCGCTGAAGTGGATGCCTTGTATAAACTGGCCGAAGCGGGTGTTCGTGTGCCTGTGCCTTATGGCTGTTTTGATGGCGTGCTGCTTATGGAGCTAGTCACTGATGATGACGGTTATGTGGCTCCAAGATTGAACGATGTTGTAATGCCGTCAGAACAAGCGATTGAAGATCATGCGGTGATGATGACTTACGTGGTTAAAATGCTTTGCGTTGGTTTGATCCATGGTGACTTGTCTGAGTTTAACGTATTGGTTGATGAATACGGCCCGGTGATTATCGATTTACCGCAAGCGGTTGATGCTTCGGCGAACAACAACGCTGAGTGGATGTTGGCTCGTGACATCAATAACATCCGTGATTATTACGCTCAGTTTGCCCCTGAATTGGCGAAAACCGAGTATGCCAAGGAAATGTGGGCTTTATACGAGAAAGGTGATTTAAAGCCAGATAGCAAACTGACGGGCGAGTTTACAGAAACTGACGATTTGGCAGACATCGAAGCCATTATGCAAGAGATAGATGCTGCGCGAATTGAAGAACAACACCGACGCGAGCGTGTTAAAGAAGAGAAAGAAGGTGTAGACGACAGTAAGTTCAATTGGGCTGAGTAGTCGTAATGACCCGTTTTGATCTTTCGTAAAATGTCAGTCATAACGCCTTAAAAAACTAAGGCGCTCTTTCAAAAACTAACCCAATAGAGCCTCAACTCTGTTGGGTTAGTTTTTTTAACACTCATGAAAGACGGCCACTGGTATTAACTACCACTTTAACTGCTCACCATCGTAAGCGTAGAAGTGCCCACTTTTGTCCGGCGTGGCAGTGCGAATAATATCGACCAATTGATGGGCGACATAGCTCGACTCAAACAACTTACCTTCAGGGACATTGGTCTGAAAAGGCTTAGATAAAGCCGTGTCTGTTGTGCCCGGGTGTAGCGCTAACACGGTGCCATTCTTAATGGTGCGTTGCCATTCAATAGACATGGTTTTGATGAACATATTGAGCGCCGCTTTCGATGAGCGATAGCTATACCATCCACCTAATCGGTTGTCTGAAATGCTACCTACCTTTGCGGAAACTACAGCAAACTTTGGATTGTCGCTCGTTCTAAGAATAGGTGTGAAGTGCTTTGCCAGTAATAAGCTGGGTAGGGTATTCACCGAAATGTTTTTCAGGAAAAACTCAGGGTCGATAGAAGACAAGTTTTTCTCAGGGACGAGGCCTGGTGTGTGAAGCATACCCACGCAGTTTATCAACCAGTCCAATTTTTCAAACTGTTTGCTGAGTTGCTCAATATCAGCTTCATTGGTTGCATCGACTTTGTGCCATTTCAAACGACTGTTTTCTAGTTCTGGCTGTTGAGAGTGGTAAGTCGCGTCTACATGCACATCAAGAAAATCAAAGCGAGACAGCTCAGACAGCAGGTGCTTAACCACAGCGAAACCAATACCGCCACTCCCACCAACAACTAGTATGTGTAATCTGAGTTGCTCAACCATTATAAATTCTCCAAGTTTGTGATTCGTTGCTCTGCGGTCTCGAGTATCGCTTGTTGGTCTTGTTCATCCATATTGTCCCAAGAGCGATATAACATGCCCATGCGTGAGTTACGGTTTAACGCATCGCGGTGCTGGTTCATAAAGCGCCAGTACAAGCTATTGAAAGGGCATGATTGCTCTCCGCTGCGTTCTTTTATCTTGTAGTGACAACCTTTGCAGTAGTCACTCATACGGTTGATGTAAGAACCGCTGGCAGAGTATGGTTTGGTTCCGACGATCCCGCCATCCGCAAACAGTGCCATACCTCGCGTATTTGGCATTTCGACCCACTCAATCGCGTCGACGTATATACCAAGGTACCAACCGTCTACTTGGTTGGGGTCTATGGCCGTAATTAAGCAGAAGTTGCCAGTGATCATTAACCTTTGGATGTGATGCGCGTAAGCAAATTCAAGGGACTGGTCAATCGCATGCTTCATGCAATTCATTTTGGTTTGTCCATCCCAAAAGTAATGAGGCAGCTTATTGGTTGCTGAATAATGGTTTTTATTGGCGTACGCAGGCATATTCGCCCAATAGACGGCGCGTATGTACTCACGCCACCCCAGTATTTGGCGTACAAACCCTTCGATTTGTGCAATGTCGATGCTGGGTTTATCTGGAGAACTGTCTCTATGATTGGATGTTTGATAGGACGAGAGTGCTGCGTCAATCACTTCTTGGGGACTTAGCAGTTTGCTGTTCAACGAAAAGGAGATGCGACTATGATACAAGCTCCATTTAGAGTCGTGTTCTGTAGTCATCGCATCCTGAAACTGCCCAAATAACGGTAAGCAAACCTGGCAGAAATGAGCGAGCAGAGACAAGCTTTGTGCGCGGTTAACTGGCCATAATAATTGGTCGCCAACTTCACCAATGGTTTGAACTTGATGACGCTCGATGCGTTCTAAAATCGCGGAAATGTCGTTGGCAAACATCAGAGGTTGAGGCAGGCTTTCAATGTCTTGTTTCTTGAGTTTCTTTCGATTGCTCGCATCGTAATTCCATTTGCCGCCAATTGGCTTTCCGTCTTCTAGCAAAATGTCGAAGCGCTTTCTCATTCGGCGATAGAAGTGTTCCATCATGATGTGTTTGTCTTTCGGAAACTGTTGTTCGATCTCTTCGAATGGAAAGAGGAAGTGTTCGGAATCACAACAACCTTTGGTCGCATTAGTTAGCTTTAGCTTGTTCATCTGCTCTAAAAGGCGATATTCATCTGGCCTTTGATATTCGAATTTCTCAGCGCCGAATTCGTGTACGTAGTGTTGCAATAGAGCATCGAGATTTTCAAATTGCGTGGTGTCATCAAGAGTGAGGTGGAGTACCTGATGACCTTGTTGTTTGAGTTCGTCGGCAAAATAGCCCATCGCAGAGAAAAAAGCGGCCACCTTTTGGATGTGCGATGCAACGTAGTCAGTCTCTTGCTTAAGTTCAGCGATGATGTAAATGACCTCGTCATCAACCTGTTGATACCAAGAGTGCTGGATATTGAGTTGGTCGCCTAAGACAAGGCGCACGGTTTTGAAATTCATAACACATCCTGATTGTTGGTTAAGACAAGTTCTTTGCTTCTGACATTCCACTTGTTGATGAACGCATGGTTTGGGTCGTACATATCCGTTTGCTTACCCAAATCAAAATGACGTGATTTGGGTTGTGCTTGGTCGGTATTCTTTTGTTTGTCGGTTTGAGCGCTTACCGGAGGTCTTAACTCTCCTGCAATATATGCCCAGTTACCCCAATTTGATGCCACGTCATAATCGATGAGTTGGGTCTCAAAATAGGCTGCGCCGTGTCGCCAATCGATCCCCAATTCGAAGATCAAACAGCTAACGGCCAGCTGCCTTCCGCGATTAGACATGTAGCCTGTTTCGTTAAGTTGGCGCATACACGCATCGACAATCGGGTAGTTGGTATTGCCACTTTTCCATTTAGCGAAATCGCGGTTCGACGTAGCCGAGGAGTTAGGGCTGTAGAGTTCACGGTTTGAAGAATCACCGAACAACGACGAGCCCAGTGATAAGCACTTCCAATAGAAATATTCGCGCCATAACAACTCAAAGTAGATCCAATAGGTTGAATCGTTACTGCAATGTTCGGTTTTGAACTGCTTCAAATGTCGATAAATCGTTTTAGGCGAAACGCAGCCGAGTGCCAACCACGGCGAGAACTTGGTTGAGTTTACGATGCCGTCAAATGCGTTTCGAGTCTGCTTGTAATTAAGAGCGTAATCATGTGAAAAGTAGTTTTCTAAATGCGCTAGTCCAGCGTCTTCGCCACCCAAATAATCGCTTATTACTGCGCTTTCATCATTTGGTGAACTGAATAATGAGATTGTCGATGTCGATGCTAGTCTCACTGCTGGTGGTAGAGCTGAAATAACCGTCTCACCGTCATTAACGTCCAAGTGCTCGACTAGCTTTCTAAACTTTGTAAACGAGCTCGGGACTTTTGATAATTCGAACGGTAGCTCATGTGAGTCAAACAAGGTCGAGTGATGTGGCAAGCATGTTATTAAGTCAGGGTGACGACTGTGTGCTGTATGGATCAATTGTCGCTCGTCGTAGCTGCAATGTGCGTTAGCGAAAAAGTGAGTGACGTGTTGTGACACAATGATTTGGCTGAGTGTTTTCTCTGCAGCGTCTGGTTCTAAATGGTTACTGCGAATCACGACAAGTTGCTGCCCTAGCTTTACTAAATTCGATTCTAAATTGGCTATCGATTGTGAAACAAAAGCCTGGCGATGTGCGCCATAACTTTGCTCTTGCGCTAAATCAGCAGAGAAACGAACCAAAGTGGGTTCGACAATCACGCAAATGAGTTTATCGACGCTCTGCGCAGCGTAATGGAGCAATTGATTGTCGTTGATTCTTAAGTCGTTCGTAAAAAGATAGAGACCAATCTTTTTCATTGCTTGCACTCGTGATTTGTTAGTTATTAGACGGTTACGAGTGGATGAGCAAACAAGATCACAAATGATTACGTCAAATGGGTAATGGTTGAATTTGGGGAAAGAAGAGGATTGAGGAGGGGACAGAAGCCAACCAATAATACCGATAGAGGTTGGCTAATGAAGCCTGGCTTTATAAGCCCAAACAGCTATTTTTTAAGAGCGACAGTCTTTAGGAACAGACAATCCATAGAAACTCTAGTCCATAGCAGCAGTCAGTCTTTAGGAACGAGCTCTAGTCCATAGGAACGACGAGTATGTCGACGGGAGAAGAGTCTATCAATTGCTTCGAGTGCGAGATGATCTTATGCCAAAAATCATGATGATGACCACAGAGCATTAGATCAATGTTGTGCGTTTTCACAGCATCTTTGAGTTTGTCATTCAAATCACCCGTACCTACAAAAATATGCTGAACCGGCTGTTTAGCGTAAGCCTCAAACTCTCTTAAGTGTTTTATCGCATCATCATTGACAGGTAAGTCACCATTATTTTGCTGAATATCAACGAGTTCTGGGTAGATTTCTCCGTGAGTACCGTCGATATAAACAAACGAAAGTTCCGTTTCTAGTTTGTTCGCGAAGAAGGTTGCTCTATCAATGAGTATTTTCGAGTCATCAGACATTTCAAGTGCGACCAGAATATGTCGGTATTCCATAATTAAAGCCTCTTGTTATTAGTGATGTTACAAGCATAGTTTCTCTCTAAGTAAATGATATCGAAGAGGTCTCATATTGCGTAAAATCATCATTCAAAGATCTTCTAAGTACTCTCGTATTTATATCGCTTTGATTGATAAGAAATTTACAAAAGGTTGTTATAGTGAAGTGAGTTCGATCTTTACGCTTTTTGCTATTAGATAAGCTCGCTAGTCCAACTCGTCAATAACCAAGAGGCATTAATGACAGCATTACTCACCATCCCAACTCGAACATTAGGCTTTGACTACGATATTGAGATCCGCGATTGGTCTCAAAAACTTGTCGGTTTTCACGTATTTGAAGATGGTAGACGACCGCTCGATGGTGGTATTGGTTTAAGCCTCAACCTCGTTGAGCAATTTGATGTGAATGGTCGTTGGTTAGATTCATTGCCTGCTCGTTATCGTGAAATCACCGATGATTTCCCAGAGTATCAATACCAGATGTTGTGGCTCGCGGCGAATACTTATGAAGCAGCTCAACTGCTTGAATTGAGGCCGGTTATTTTGGCATTAATCTGCATGAAGCACAGTGTCGATAACAAGAAAGCGTTGGAACTGAGTCGCCTAGGGCAAAAGAGAATCTTAACCAAACTGGGCTTAGACGGCAGTAAAGCCACACTCAAATTTATCGATAAGCTAGAGCTTCATTACAACGTCGGTGATGAGCTTGACCACATTGTGCGAATTCTCGAACCCCTGCAAAGACGTGTTCTTAAATTCAAGCATTACTCCAAAGTTGGCTACACAGCGCTTCGTTTGGATCAGGTTCATCCGTTTCTAACCGGCAGTCGATTGGGCATTGCGATGGTGGAAGAGGGCAGGCTTAATGCGCCTTCAAAAATGGCGATGTTCCAAGATGCGATATTGTTAGGACTAGATTTGGAGATGGATGATCCATTACGCGCCATCACCAGCCAGAACTCATTTGCGATGTTCGAACAACTTCACGATAGATGGACAGAGCAACGTCAACTGCGTCGTTTAGAAGGTAACCGCCCAATGGATAAAGACATTCCTTACCCGGTTCCTTTGCTAGGTAACGACAATATTCATCCGCTTACTGATTACTACGACCTTGAAAAAGAAGGCATGGAGCAAAAACACTGCATTGGTGTTTATCATAATCGAATCATGAGCGATCGCTATGTGGTATTCCGCATGTTCAAACCTCAGCGCTTAACCATAGGTTTACGTCGTGCCCCGAGCAAAGCGTTTCCGTTTGAGATTGACCAAATTTGCGGAAAACGAAATGCACCGCCATCGGAGTCGGCTCGCCAAGTCATCCATGACTGGTTAGAAGCGAGTAAGCAAAAGTACCCTAAGCAATAGCCATGAAGTAGAAGGAATAGCAGGATGTTTCAACAAGGCGATTTATGTCCGCATTGTGGTTTGATTATTATTATGCCAACAGATTTGCAAGCCGAATGCTTAGGGTGTGGCGAAGAGATCAATCAAGACCCTGCAGACGATTACGACGAAGAAGAGTAACTTTACCTACACTGATATAAACCAAGGCTAGGATGGCCAAATTACTCCCTTTCAAAGGACGGAAACATGCAGAAAGTAATCTTTAGAAATTGCGATGAAAGTTCGCCATATTGGAGTGAATTAGAGCGCTTGTTTCAAAGTGAATGGTCGGATTTTAAGTTTAAAGATACCTATAAAGACTGCGTACAACTCCCTCCAGTAATAGTAGTGCTTCGCGATAATGCGGTCATTGGTGGCTTGGCATATTCCCATTTTCAGGAACCTCATCAAGTAAGAGATGTGGTTTGGATTAATGCTGTTTATGTTGATGCTCAATGGCGTGGCCAAGGTATTGCAAGTGAATTGATTAGTCGCGGTGTAAAACAGGTTTCTTCTACAGTACAAACTCAACTGTACGTGTACACCAATGTAATGGAACTCTACCAAGGATTAGGTTGGTCAGTCGTCGATATCGACTCAGAAGCAAACCATAAAGTGATGAGTATAGAGCTTATTCGATAAGCTCAGAGCAACGCCGACTATTAGGTTATCTACCTATCGAGTACTGAACCTATCTCTTTATCAACAACGTATAATCCTGTTAAATTTTCGTTTGGAATGATACCTATATCGCCTTTAAATCAAACAACTCGCTGTTGATTAAAACGATCACTACGATTTATTGCAGCAGTTGTTGAGCACAAAGCCTATATTGACTAGAATGGCGCACTTTTTTTATTTACGTACATACAGGTAATGAACATGAGCGATACTAATTCAAAACCAGCTTTACCAGATCATCTAGCAGGTAACCCACGCAGCCCACACCACGTGGCTGAGTGTTTCGAATACCCAATCGGCATTCGTCTAAATGGTAAAGAGCGTACTGATGTTGAAGAATACTGCATCAGCGAAGGTTGGGTTAAGATCCCTTCTCCAAAAGCGCTAGACCGCCGTGGTCAGCCAATGCTTATTACTCTAAAAGGCTCTGTAGAAGCTTTTTACATCGAAGAATAATCGCTTTGTGTGACGAGCTAATGCTTCGTGTAGTTAGCAAATGTTTTGCCTAATTAGCAAACATAAAGTCACTAAGAGTTATTACTTGAAAGGGTCTAGAGAAATCTAGGCCCTTTTTGTTTGCATTAATGCTGGCGAACTTATCTAAACAAGAGCTAAAACCACCTCCATAACTTCACAAAGCTTATTAAACTTGTCGACGTCTACTATGCATACGTAGGAATAATGCGCTTACTGCTGGTTGATTTATGTTCGCTCGCTCGTTTTGGGTTGATTCACATTCGAAATTACTGCTGATAAATTAACCCATCAAAAACAAAAATATGAAGCGTAGTCTAATTAAATGAAACTAAAGTGCTGTATTTAAGGTTATTTTTTGTTAATGGCTATCTCTATCACAGAAAATAATCCTGAAGCACATACAATTCCCAGGCTTTCGAATGAGCGCTACACTTTTTTCGTTCGAGCATTTTATTTCTATCGCCCAATACACATGAGGTTCCTATGTTTGGAATATTCAAACCTATGGCGCATATCGATCGCTTATCTACCGATAAGATCGATAGCACCTACACACGATTACGATGGCAGCTTTTTCTCGGTATCTTTGTTGGTTATGCGGGGTACTATTTAGTCCGCAAAAACTTCAGTTTGGCGATGCCATACCTGATTGAGCAAGGGTACAGTCGAGGAGAGCTAGGGATTGCTTTAGCCGCAGTATCCATCGCTTACGGTTTATCTAAGTTTTTAATGGGCAGTGTTTCTGATCGCTCTAATCCTCGTTATTTTCTCAGTGGCGGCTTGTTAATGTCGGCATTGGTCATGTTCTGCTTCGGATTCATGCCATGGGCGACAGGCAGCATCACTGCGATGTTTATCCTGCTGTTCTTGAATGGTTGGTTTCAAGGCATGGGCTGGCCAGCTTGTGGGCGAACCATGGTTCACTGGTGGTCGCGTAAAGAACGTGGCGAGATAGTGTCGGTATGGAACGTTGCTCACAACGTCGGCGGCGGCTTGATTGGCCCGATGTTCTTATTGGGACTGTGGGCTTTTAACGACGATTGGCGAACCGCTTTTTATGTTCCTGCATTTTTTGCCACTCTCGTTGCTATCTTCGTTTGGTTTACGGTAAGAGACACGCCTCAATCTTGTGGACTACCACCGATTGAAGAACACAAAGACGATTACCCAGACGACTACGATACGTCTCACGAGAAAGAAATGACGGCGAAAGAGATCTTCTTTAAGTACGTTTTCTCTAACAAGTTACTGTGGTCAATCGCGATTGCTAACGCGTTTGTATACCTTATCCGCTATGGCGTACTCGATTGGGCTCCAGTTTACTTAAAAGAAGCAAAAGACTTCTCGGTAGATAAATCCTCTTGGGCTTACTTCCTGTATGAGTGGGCAGGTATTCCTGGCACGTTATTGTGTGGTTGGATTTCAGATAAGTTGTTCAAAGGTCGACGCGCTCCAGCAGGAATCCTGTTTATGGTTCTCGTAACTGTCGCAGTGTTGGTGTACTGGTTGAACCCAGCGGGTAACCCAACGGTTGATATGTTGGCACTGATTGCGATTGGCTTCCTTATTTATGGTCCAGTAATGCTAATTGGCTTGTATGCACTTGAACTTGCACCAAAGAAAGCGGCGGGAACAGCAGCTGGCTTAACCGGTTTGTTTGGTTACCTAGGCGGGGCAGTTGCTGCCAATGCCGTGCTTGGTTTCATGGTTGACCATTACGGCTGGGATGGCGGCTTCATGATTTTGGTCGGAGCTTGTGTTGCTTCAATAATTTGTCTGCTTTACGCCTTCCTCGGTGAGCGTGCGCACCATAAACAAAAAGATCTCGAACGAGAGAAAGAAGCGCTAACTCAGTAGTTTATTAGCTGAACCACACCATACTAATAACAACAGAGGCAGGTATATCCTGCTTCTGTTTTATCAAGGGAAACAATAATGAAAACAACGTCACTGTCTCTGACTTTATTAGCACTTAGCTTATCTGCAAATGCGTTCGCCGATCCTTTAGTGATTGCGCATCGCGGTGCTTCTGGTTATTTACCCGAGCATACATTACCGGCTAAAGCACTCGCTTACGCAATGAAACCTGACTATATCGAACAAGATGTAGTGATGACCAAAGATGACCAATTGGTGGTTTTGCATGATCACTATTTAGATCGCGTCACTGATGTTGCTGACCGCTTTCCAGACCGTGCACGAGCAGATGGCCGCTATTACGCGATTGATTTTACGCTTGCCGAGATCAAATCATTAAAAGTGACTGAAGGCTTTAATCTAGATGACCAAGGTAATCGAGTGGCTGGGTTCCCAGCACGCTTCCCTATGTGGCAGTCTGATTTTCGTGTCGCTACCTTTGCTGAAGAGATCGAGCTGATCCAAGGCTTAAATAAGACCTTAGGTTATGACGTGGGCATCTATCCTGAAATTAAGGCACCTTGGTTCCATCGTCACGAAGGCAAAGACATCTCTAAAGCTGTGCTCGCGACTTTGCAACAATATGGGTATTTATCGAAAGACGACAAAGTGTATTTGCAGTGTTTCGACGCCAATGAATTGCAACGCATTAATGATGAGTTAATGCCAGCTATGGAAATGGATCTTAAGCTCGTTCAGTTGATGGCTTACACAGACTGGAATGAAACCATGACTTACAAGGGCGATAAAGCGACGCCGTACAGCTATGACTGGATGTTTGAGAAGGGCGGAATGGCAAAAGTCGCTAGCTATGCTGATGGTATTGGCCCATGGAAACCTATGCTGGTAGACGATGCATCGACCAAAGATAACATCATTATTAAACCATTGATGAAGTCAGCAAAAGACGTTGGCTTAGACGTTCACCCGTACACGTTCCGTGCTGATCCAGGAAGAATCCCAGCTTATGCCGATAATTTTGATGACATGTTGGATGTCTTTTACAATCAAGTAAAAGTCGATGGTGTGTTTACCGACTTCCCAGACAAAGCGGTCGACTTCTTAAAACGTTAATTTCCTTCTCAGTTACGAGGTACTAGTAACGAGATACGAAGAGCTAAAAGCACAGCCTAAAGGCGCTTTTAGCTCTTTTTTACTTTTTGGTTCTTCTTGTACTGGCCTCGAAATCCTACCCATATTCTTCTTTCTCAGCCCACATTTTGATATTCACTCGGTTTACAGCAATAACCTGACTTGATAGGTTACTCCCAATGCAGCCAGATGCTTAATCTATAAGTATTTATTGGCTCAACCTAATATTGAATTTGGAAAGATCATGGAAGAAAGAAGTCAAGCTTATCTTGATAGCTACCTCAACACATTGCCAGCAGACGTTGCCTCGCAATACACCTCCTTTAGTGCTGATTATTACTGCGCCGACGAGTACAACGCCAACCTCTGCGCACAGTTGATTTTAAAAGGTGAAAAACAGGCGTCCTGCGGCCTTGAACACTGGTATACCCATGAAGGCGAGACGAGACCCATCGTTGGTCACTTGCAAGTCGTCACCGATTGGGATGGTGAGCCCGTCTGTATTGTTGAGATCACGTCGGTGTCGTCGTGTAAATACAACGAAGTGAGTGCGGAGTTTGCTGCTGCAGAAGGCGAGGGTGACAAAACACTAGAATGGTGGAGAAAAGCACACTGGAACTTCTTCTCTCGTGAATGTGAAGAGCTCAAGATCTCACCAAGTGAAGACATGTTACTTATGTTGGAGCGTTTCAAAGTGGTTTATCAACAGTGAAGCCCCAGCGAGTGCCGTGTTGATTCGGAAGGCTTGGCACTTTAGCCTCCATTTGACTAACGCCAGAAGATTAACAATCACAAGGAGAGTGATGTGAAAATAGCGATATTGGATGACTACCAGAACGTCGTTAAAGACCTCGATTGCTTCAACAAACTCGAACAACACGATGTGACTGTATTTACCGAGACTTACTCAGAGCAAGAGCTCGTCGCTAAGTTGGTCCCGTTTGAAGCCATTGTGCTCATTCGTGAAAGAACCGAGATCACCGAATCTTTGTTATCGCAGCTCCCAAACATCAAGCTGATTAGCCAGACGGGCAAAGTGAGTAACCATATCGACCCGCAAATGTGTGAACGATTTGGTGTTACCGTGTTAGAAGGCCGAGGCTCGCCAGTCGCCCCCTCTGAATTATGCTGGGCGTTGATTATGGCTGCATCGCGCCACATTCCCACTTATGCTTCAAACCTTAAGCAAAACCAGTGGCAAGATTCTGGCTCGTTAGGGTTAGGTCGAACTTTGAAGGGCTTGAAGCTTGGTATTTGGGGTTACGGAAAAATCGGAAAATGCATTGCACAATATGCCCAAGTATTTGGGATGTCTGTTGTAGTGTGGGGCAGCCAAGCTTCACGCGATCAAGCACAAGCAGATGGCTTCGAAGCAGCAGCAACCAAACAAGACTTCTTTCGAGAAGTTGATGTGCTTTCTTTGCATTTGCGTTTGAATGATGTCACCAGAGGACGTGTTACGGCACACGACCTCAGCTTGATGAAGCCGAACTCACTGTTTGTGAACATTAGTCGTGCCGAGTTAGTGGAACCGATGGCTCTGTATCATGAACTACGCGAGGTACCGACCAAAACAGCCGCTATTGATGTGTTTGATTGTGAGCCCGTAACAGCAGACACCGAACCGCTATTGTCCTTAGCAAATGTCACTGCGACACCGCATTTGGGCTATGTTGAACAAAATAGCTACGAACTCTACTTCGATATCGCTTTCGACAACATTCTGTTCTATCAAAGAGATGGCCTATAAAGGCGCGATGACTAATGCAGGAGGCAAGATGACAAAGCTTATCGAATTAACAGAAGTAGTCTTATTCGACTGGGGCAATACGCTGATGGTCGATTTCCCAGACGCACAAGGGAAGATGTGTGACTGGGAAACCGTACAAGAAGTGAGTGGTGCTCGTGCATTACTGGCTGAACTCTCCAAAAATCACCAAGTTTATGTTGCCACCAACGCTGGTGATTCCAGTAAAGACGACATCATTAGCGCCTTCGAGCGTGTTGGCCTGTCTCAATATATCTTGGGTTACTTTTGTAAGGCGAGCATTGGCTTTTCTAAGTTCGAGTCGGGGTTCTATCCTGCCATTATTTCTAAGCTCGGTGTTGCACCACAAGACATCACCATGGTAGGCGACACCTTAGAGAAAGACATTTACCCAGCACTTGAAGCGGGTTTGAATACGGTGTGGTTGAACTCGGAAGGAGTTGAGCTTAAGTCACAGCATCCACGTATCGTCCAAGTTCAAAGCCTAAGCGAACTGTTGGAGAAACGAGATTAACTCTCTGATATTAAGTTCAGATAAAGCGCTTGTCTGTTTTGACGCCAATCTCTCATCTCTTTGTTGTTTAATCCTCTAAGCTAACTCTAGTTTCTACTATGAGGGCTAGGTTATGAGTATCGAACGTCATGGAATATCGGTTGGAATTGAACGTGTTAGCGGTGAAACCATCGTTGTGTTCAAAGCGAAAGGCAAACTCACACACGATGACTATCAAGCAATGATGCCAATTCTAAATACCACGCTAGAAGAGCTCGATTCATCTAAACTCAAGATGCTGGTCGACATCTCCACCTTAACGGGTTGGGAGTTGCGTGCTGCTTGGGATGATTTCAAACTGGGATTAGAGCTCAATTCGAAGATAGACAAAATCGCGATTTATGGTGATAAAAGCTGGCAAGAAATGGCATCAAAAGTCGGCAGTTGGTTTGTGTCGGGTGAGATTAAGTCATTCGAAGATCATGACTCTGCGCTTAAATGGCTAGTCGATTGATTCTATCTGCGGACCGCTAGCGAACAATCCCTAAACAACGCCAATGACAGTAGACGAGCATTGTCTCGAAAGCTGTTATTTTTCGTTTTGGCGATGATATTTCCTATTCGATTCAATAGAGTATATTCATTGCAGCGTGTAACATACGCAGGCTTTATTTGGTCGCGACTAATGGTGTGGCTAGATTCAGTAATAACGAAAACTAAAACAGAAATGAGGCCTAAGAACATGAATAAGGTAATTGATAAGCTGGCTTGGATATTCATCAAAGACGGCAAGCTGTTGATGGTGAGATCAAAAGGCAAAGAACTGTTCTATCTACCGGGTGGTAAGCGTGAAGCTGGCGAAAGTGACGAGCAAGCACTAGTTCGCGAAATCAAAGAAGAGATCTCGGTAGATTTAGTGCCTGATTCAATCAAATACGTTGAGACCTTTACAGGTCAAGCTGATGGCAAAGCGGAAGGCGTATCGGTGAAATTGACTTGTTATCTTGCCGATTATACTGGCGAACTGTCTCCAGATGCTGAAATCGAAGAGCTTAAGTTTGTTGATGGCAACGACAGAGCGGTATGTTCATTGGCAGCACTGGTTGCGCTTGATTGGTTAGACGCGAACCAGTATTTGGCTTAAGGTTTTAGCGGCTATTAGCTAACGCTGAAGATTGATCTTCAAAAGATCATCGCTTACGAATAGCTTGAAGGGCGGCTGTCTTTCATCAACAGGTCGAGTTTCCTTTGAGCTTTCTTCGTGTCTTGTAAATCCATCACCTCAATCATTTCACACTCATCTCGTACCATCTCATTAATTAGGCTTGGGTAATGTCGGCAATCTTCTGGTCGGTCTAAGTAAATACTGCATGTGTACTTGGCTTGAGCCTTGGTGTCTTTCGTCGGAACCAGCTCCAGAAAAGGGCAGCGAGTTAAACGTTCGCCAGATTCAGGGTCAAACCAAATCTCGCTTCCTCGAACATATTCAAAGATGTCTGGGTTGAACAACTCCCACAAATCGATCTCTTCTTGAGTCGCGGCAAGGTCGCCATCTCCGTATTTGATACAGCATTTTCCGCATTGATTACAATCTTTCATTATCGACTTCATAAGTTGGTGAGCTTTTATCATTTTACCACTGATAGGCGTGGCACGTTGACTTTGTTGTTCATGGTTAAGCCGTCACGGGGTGGGAACATGGAATAGCGGCACTTAAAATCAACTTATCTATGCACCACCACTCCAACCAAAGATGTAAACAGTGATACAATTTGCGCCTCTCACGTTATTCAAGCAAAGGCATCAAAATGAGAACCGTATACACCACCGAAGGCAACATCAACGCAAAGAAACAAAAAGAGGCTTACCCAAAGCTCGCTTTATGTGACAAGTGCGTTGGTGACTATGTGGTTATCGAGCAAGGTGAACGAACTTACAAGCCTTGTGCTAAATGTGGTACCGACGATTAATGCGCCTTGATAAATACCTATGTAAAAGCACTGACCTAACCATGCCTGAAGCGATTGAACGCATCCATAATGGCGAGGTGAACGTAAACAGTGAAACAGTCACCGATGAATCGACTCAGGTTCATGAAAACAACACCATCTTGTTAAATGGCACGCCACTTAAGTTGCGTGAATTTCGTTACCTTTTAATGCACAAGCCTGCGGGTACTATCTGCTCTAATATCGATGAAGTTTATCCTTCACTGTTCAACTACATCGAGATAGACAAAGCATCAGAACTGCACATCGCAGGGCGCTTAGATGCTGACACCACAGGCTTAGTCTTGATTACCGATGATGGGCGATGGTCATTCAACATCACTCTGCCAACCAAGTCGTGTAAGAAGGTGTATCGCGTGACATTGTCACGAGATATCAAAGACGATGTCGCTGATAAGTTTAAAGCGGGCATTCAATTGCAGGGCGAACAAAAACCGACGCGTCCGGCAGAGCTCGAGGTGATTACCAGTAAAGAAGTGCTGTTGACCATTACAGAAGGCAAGTTTCATCAAGTAAAACGAATGTTTGCTGCGGTAGGGAATCGAGTTGTTGGCCTACACCGTGAACAGATTGGAGATGTACGTTTGGATGTTGAAGCAGGTCAGTGGCGTTATCTAACTAAAGCCGAAGTCGACTCATTTCAGCAAGACTCTGAATAAGAGCTCTGAATAAACGCTGTAACCACTTAAAGCGTTAAGCGTGTCAGGGCCAGAATATCAACACTATAAGGATGTAGGATGGAAAACCTCAAAGTCTCAGAAATTAAGTCTTTTGTACCCGCGAAAGACTTCGATTTATCTAAACGTTTTTACCAGTCAATCGGCTTCGAAGTGATGTCTGAATTTCACGATATCGCCTATCTACGACACGGAGGTTGTGCGTTCCTTCTGCAAAACTTTTATGAACCTGCGCACTGTCACAATTACATGATGCACTTGCTGGTTGAAGACGTAAAAAGTTGGTATCAACACATCCAAAACTCTAATGTAGTGTCGGAATTTGAAGTTACCGTTTCCGAGGTTGTTGAACAGCCATGGGGAATGCTTGAGTTTTGTATCACTGACCCAAGTGGTGTGCTGTGGCGTGTGGCTGAAAACATTAGGCCGCGTTAATTCATCCAACTTGCATTAAGGCCAGTGAAAACTTCAAATTATCCATCTGTTTCTTTATTTATGCCGACATAAGGCAATGATCAAATAGGTTCAAACATGGATATAAAGGCTAAAATGCACAGCCAAGACGTGTACTACTGTGACGACGTGGATTTGGTTGCTGAGCAAACTCAATGCTTAGAAGTGCTATATGATTTCAATCACACTCGCCCGAGCGAAGGTGATAAACGACAGCAGATCATGAAGCAGTTGTTCGCCGAAGTCGGTGAGGGCTGCTACATTGAACCACCATTACATGCGAACTGGGGGCGTCACACGCACCTAGGTAACAACGTATACGTGAACTTCAATTTAACTCTGGTCGACGATACAGACGTATTCATCGGCGACAACGTGATGATTGCGCCGAACGTGACCATCGCCACTGGCACACATCCCATCAGCCCAGAACTCAGGCTAAAAGCAGCGCAATTCAATGTTCCCGTTCGTATTGGCAACAACGTATGGCTTGGCGCGCACACCGTCGTACTTCCCGGTGTCTCCATTGGTGAAAACTCAGTAATAGGGGCAGGCAGCATCGTCACCAAAGACATCCCGGCCAATGTAGTTGCAGTCGGCAACCCATGCAAAGTGATACGCGAAATCAACGAGAGCGACCGAGAGTATTACCACAAAGATCGCCGCATTCCAGATGAACTAAAGTAGGCGGTTTTTCACACGCCTGAAATTAGCTGTGACATAAGCCATTGTTATGCAATGGCTTAGTTGCATATTGCTTGCCTATCTTAGAAACTAGACAAAATTATTCTGGAGTTAAGTGCAGAATTTTTCTGTCTGATAGCTGTTATATGTACAGGGAGTTTCAATGAAGGGTTTTCTCAAAGGGATTTTAGCTTATCTTGTTGTGATCTCGGTAGCTCTGTTAATTTCTCGCAATTTTTTTGATTACCTATCCACAATAGACTTGGTTGACTACATTGCATATAGCGGGGTTTTACTTGTTGTATTGGCAGGCATTACATTTGATGGTAACAATCCAGCTAATCAAGACTTTTTGTCGTTAATGATTCATCGTGAACTTGTGTCCCGAACCAATGACTTTCAAGACGAAACTAATAAAGTAAGTTTTGCAGTTAATGTCGGATTGATAGGTATATTTTTACTTATTGCTAGTGGTGTAATGGCTTGGCATATTAGTAAGTAAAACATATAACGAGGCGCCTAAATCTGATTCGTAAACGCGTGCCGAACTCGCTTCGCTCAGACATGGCACACATCCACTCACAGCGTAGCTAAGCGTTATGCCTCGTGATTCTTCCAGAGTTAAAGTAACTATTCATATCTAGTCTTAATAGTTTGTTTAGGTTCACGGTGCTTTTCTTACCCATTTGCTAGAGTGACATATCAATGAGCATGGAGGTTTTGTAATGGGAACTGTAATCGGTTTGGTGATTCTAGCTGCTATAGATTTGTATCTTATTCGTAAAACGGGGCTTCATATTCATAAATGGATCTCTAAAAAGTACGCCGCGTATCTGTCGGAGAAGGGAAACAAAAAATAGCCTTTTCTTATTAAGTCATCGGTATAAAAAACGTTATCTGCTATTCATTTTACACACATTGCAAAGATTGGAGGATTCATGAAAGGTAAAGGGAAGTGCCTATGTGGCTCGGTTGAGTTGGAAGTAGAGTACGCCAGTAATGAATTGGGGGCTTGTCATTGTAGTATGTGTAGAAATTGGTCTGGCGGTCCGATGTTAGTCATTGATTGCGCTGACTCAGTTAAAATATCAGGTGAATCAAATGTAGTGAGATATAAGTCGTCCGATTGGGCTGAGAGGGGGTTCTGCGGTAAATGTGGTACTCACTTGTTTTATTTTTTAGTGCCAAATAATCAGTATCATCTTCCTGTCGGTTTATTGATGTCTGGAGATGACTACAAATTAACTCATCAGATATTTATCGATGAAAAGCCCGAATACTACGAATTTAAAAATGAAACACAAAATATGACTGGCGCAGAAGTATTTGCCCACTTTGAAAGTGGAGAGTAGCACTTAGTTTTTATTAGCTTAAGACTAATTCACAACGCTCGGCATTTTTTAGTTTCGGTCGAGTTTTGTGTTTGCGGTGTAATGGTTTCGGTTAGGTGGTGCTCACGCCTAACATCCCAGCATCAACCCCCAACTTGAAGTGCCTCGAAACTCGATTATGTGAACTCCTA
>Ga0310122_10000020_pt1 | contig 134600 bp, 115 predicted proteins | sample CB6_Bottom_1051__FD_203503 | JGI IMG/M metagenome (GOLD analysis project Ga0310122, IMG submission 203503) | Marine microbial communities from Western Arctic Ocean, Canada - CB6_Bottom_1051 | ecosystem: Environmental > Aquatic > Marine > Oceanic | place: Canada: Western Arctic Ocean... | reverse complement strand
GTAATGCCAGTCAGTTAAGCTGACTGGCATTTTTCTTTTTAGTCGGATACTTCTTTGGCTTTGGTTTTACCCATCTTGGGTAGCTCCTGTCTTCTCGCCTTTCTGGTAACAAGAAGAAGCTCATTTTCGTGAGTAAGGCATTGTATGCTTTAGGAATATTGCCTGGACTGCTCAACGATACAGTAACGAAGAAGTGTGTAATAGCCATTGAACAGCTGGTAAAACTGAGTTGATTGGGTAACACACCTCCTAATTTCCCTGCTGCTGCCGTCATTCCTTGCCTGATTAAGTTATAGCACAGCAGTACGCCCCATAGTTCTTGCCTAATCATATCTGGGCGTTTACTTCTTAGCGTATATTCGCTGTTAAGAAGTGATTGCTTCATCTCGCGGTAGCCCAACTCAATTTCCCATCGGTATCGATATAATTCAACCATCTCATCACCTGGAAATCGCATTGGGTCTACCATTGACGATAACATTCGATACGTTTTCCCTTTTATCGTTTTCGTGACTAATCTTGCTTCGACGTATTCAGGCAAGTCAGTGAATTTCTTCCTTGCCTGTGGTGTGCTGGTTAAACGTATATGCTGGTCCTGTTTGCTAAAGCTACGTAGCACCTCATACTGAAGGTCTTTTTTCGCGGGTATCATCCAGTGTCTTTGCTCACCTGCTTGATGCCAACGATTTAGCAGACCAAGAGAGTAATATCCCTTATCAAACAGCGTTAAAGAATTATTTGGGGTTGTGCTTACCAACTCCTCGGCCAACTTCATTTCATTGGTGCGGTAACCCGAGAAGGCGCTATTGATAAGTTGATGGCTGGTGATTTCCATGTGGCAAACCATACGGATCTGAGGATAAGTATTCTCTCTATGTTGATTACTCTGTGTCTCAAACACTTCATGATTTTCCTGCGTATCAGCCGTTCGCCAGACAACACCATCAACAGCCAGCAAATTTAATCCAGCCCAGGTTTCAAATTGATTAGACTCATAGCTATGCTTTGCCATCACTCGAAACACCTCTCGAACAGCGTCTTCCCCCAACCTCTGTCTTGCCTGAACCAACGCACTGGGCGCGACCAATGGTTTCTTATCGGGCAACATAATGTCCATTTGTGTGGCAATATCCCAAACCGATTTCTGACGATATAAAGACATGCCGATAATTGACCACAGAATCGTTTCAAGCGGCAATCTTCTTTTACGAATGGTAGCCACACCAGCTTGTTCAAAGCCTTGCTGAATAAGTTGAGGGGAAAGTAGCTCAGCATATTTTTCGAATGTATGAAAACTACCACAAGAGTTAAAAGCGACCGCTAATTCATTTTCAAAGCGCATAAAAAAATCCGATACCAGAGACAGATATCGGATTTTGAAAGCGTTAAAAAGATCAGTCAACCGATCAAAAATATTCTTAACTGATCGGCATTAGGCGCTGACGAGCGCCTTTTTATGCAATTAAAGCCCTTGCTCATCTGCCATTTTTTTAACTATTTGTGGTGCCGTCCAAAGTGACGGTAGTAACACAAACGAAACTGGCACCGCGGTCACCACAATAAAGGACTGTAAGGCTGAGATTCCGCCCTCGCCTATAGAAATAAGCAACGCCGCCATCACCCCCATCATGATCCCCCAAAACACTCGAATAGACGTTTGTGGGTGATCGGTACCGGTCATTACCATAGATACCGAATAAGTCATTGAATCACCGGTTGTTGCCACAAAAATGGTGGTCAGTACTAAAAATAACACCGACACAACAAACCCCATGGGTAACTGCTCAGTAATGGCTAACAATGCCGCTGGTAAATTAAGCCCTGCGAAAGGTTCTGATATAACACCGGGGTTATTTAACTCAAAAAAGATGCCTGAGCCACCCACAATAGTAAACCAAAAGCAGGTGATCACTGGCGCAACCACAGAAATAAGTAAAATCATTTCACGGATAGTTCGGCCACGCGATATACGCGCAACGAACATAGCCATTAATGGGCCATAACCTAAAAACCAGCCCCAAAAGAATACGGTCCACCAGTCTAGCCATGGTTTATCAGCACGAAATGTAGCCATAGGAATAAAGTTATCTAAATACAAACCGAAGGAGTGAATGTAACTGTCGATAATAAACGCAGTTGGCCCCATCAGTAAAATAAACAACATCAGTACTACAGCTAATACAACATTAAAACGGCTTAGTAGCTGAATACCTTTAGTAACGCCACTTACCGCTGAAAGTGTATAAATGCCAATTAAACTAAATAAAATAACTACTTGTGTGGTGTAGGTGTCAGGAATACCAAACAATTTATCTAGGCCAAAACTCACCTGTAAGCCTAAAAAACCAATTGGACCCACAGTGCCAGCAACCACAGCGAGTACACAACATGCATCAACAATAGTACCAAGCGCCCCTTTCATGGCACGATCGCCAAACACGGGGTAGAACAAAGTACGTGGTTTAAGTGGTAAGCCTTTTTCGTAATGAAGATGCATATAAACAATGCCGGTCAAACTGCCTAAAATAGCCCAGGCTAAAAACCCCCAGTGCATAAAGCTTTGTGCAAGGGCGTTATAGGCGGCATCATTCGTGCCAGTTTCACCGCCAAATAATGGGGGCGGAGAAATAAAGTGTGCCATTGGCTCTGCTGCGGCCCAGAATACACCGCCACCAGCAAGCAAAGTACACATAATAATACTTATCCATTTGAAGGTAGATATTTCAGGGGTTTTTAAACCACCCAGCACCACTGAGCCGGTGCGGCCTACGGCCAAAAATATACCAATTACAAAGGTTAATAACAGCAAGACTTGCCAAAAGGCGCCAAATATTTTGGTGGAGAAGGCAAAGGCAGAGTTTATCCAATCCGACATCAGTTTTATGTCGTACAGTGCCAGCGCGGCAAATAAAACTAATATACCGCCACTGATAAAAAAAACGGGTATATCAACCCCTTCCAGAAACTTTACCCGGGAAGAATGTGTTTCACCCGACTTTAAAGCTGCTTTCGTGGTATTCATTTATCGCTCCTAATGGTTCTTTAAAGTTACCGACATAGCGACATACCATGACACCACTCTAAACCCTAGTTTCAACAAACGACAAAGCAACTCAAAAGCGAGTTTCAAGTACTTGTCGTGTTCACGTTTAGATAATGTCACAACAAGTAGACTTATTGCCAATTGCTAACTAGTTTAACGCGTTAAAAACGCTAAACCAATGCCGCAGCAATGATTTGTGCAATAGTTACACAATAATAAACAATAAATTACATCTAAGTAGCAAATAAACAAAAAATATACATTTCTGCTTTAGCTAAAGCGCAGTAAGTGACTAAACGTTACTGCCTAATGAGAGCGTAAACAAAGCGACTTATCGATTAGGATAACTAAATTTGCCGCCTCAGTAAGTGAGTAACACGAGATTATTGATGCTGTTTATGCCATGTTAAATAGTTACTGTGTGTTAATGGCCTCGCAAATAAATAACCTTGCACCGCGTTTACACCCATAGACTTTAATATATGTAGTTGCTCAGTACTTTCGACCCCTTCGGCTACAATGTTAATATCTAAACTATGACCTAAACCAATAATAGACTGCACAATGCTTTGCCCTGATGCGTTATCTAGCACTTTATCGATAAAGCTTTTATCTATTTTTAGTTCATCTATCGGAAACACGCTTAAATGCTTTAAACACGAATAACCAGTACCAAAGTCATCAATCGAAAACACAAACCCCTGCGATTTTAGTTCTTCCATTTGCTTTACGGTACTCATTAAATCACCCGCTAACATTGACTCAGTGATCTCTAATTTAATTTGTGAGGGTGATACATCATATGTCTCAATCGCTTTGAACAACTCTCCTTTTAAAGTAGAAGAATTAAACTGACATTGGCTAATGTTAATAGACACATTAAATTGGTTTTTCAGTACTTTATGAGCACGAAGCGTTTCCAGTAAAATACAAATATCGCGCAATACAATGTTTTGTAACTTTTGAATTAAGCCAAATTGCTCAGCAATCGGAATAAACGCATTAGGAGAAATTAGCCCTTTGGTTGGGTGGTTCCATCTTATAAGTGCTTCTGCACCAATAATACTGCCGTCAATTGATAATTGAGGCTGAAAGTAAGCACAAAATTCATCACATGCAATCGCTCTTACTATATCTGTTTCAAGCTCAGTTTGATTTTCCAGTAAGGTTTGCAATGCAGGATCGTAAAAACTACTACTATTACCGCCCTTCATTTTAGAGCGATACATAGCGGTATCTGCAAATTTTAAAATATTTTCGCTAATGGCATTGGCGTTATTAATTAAACATATACCTATACTGCAGCTTACCTGAAACGCTAAATCCCCTACCTCAAACTTGTCGTAAAAAACGCTTTGTACCACTTTAGCCATTAATTCTGACTCAAGACTCGCTTGCTTATGGCTATCTCCTACATTCTCAATGAGTATAATAAATTCATCACCGCCAACGCGGGCAAGGGTATCTGTTGGGCCTAAAACACCAGTTAGTCGCTGTGAAAGCTCAACCAGTATTTCATCACCGGCATTGTGCCCTAATGAGTCGTTTATACGTTTAAAGTTATCTAAATCTAAGAATAAGAGTGCACCGGTATGGTCAGACTGCTTAATTCGCTCCACATACATGCTTAGTCTATCATTCAGCAACCTTCTATTTGGGAGGTTTGTAAGCGGGTCAAAAAATGCTAACCGTTGCACTTCTTCTTCTACAGCTTTACGAGTAGAGATATCTCTGGCCATCCATACTACATGTCGCTGCAAAGGATTATTGGGTTGATAACTTTCAAGCGGGGCTGTTCGCCCTTCAAATGTAAGCAGCTTACCTTTTATATTTAGCTGATACTCAAACACTTGGACTTCATTGGTCTGTAGAGTTTTGTCAATTACCGCCATAATAGGGCTGGCATCCTCGGGCGGCATAATGTCTCTAACATTTTGGTTAATAACGTGCTCTTGGCTTAAATATAAGCTTTCATTAGCAGTGCCGTAGACGTTGGTATACTCGCCCTCTTCACTCAAAATAAGAGTTAGATCGGGAAGTACTTTTGTAAAGGCTTTAAACTTTTCATTACTTTGCTGTAACTCTGCAAGCAATGCTTCTGATTTCAGTGATTCGGTGTGCTTTTCTAAAGCAATACTGGTGAAATCAACAAAAAAGTCTATTAATTCTAAGTCTTGTGGTGTTGGTGACTTGGCACTGTCATGATAAATTGCAAAGGTGCCTAATATCTCTGATTGTGTTGAAATAATAGGGGTTGACCAGCACGACCTTAAATCAAAATTCAATGCCAACGCTTTATAATTTTCCCATAAGGGTGATGTTGCAATATCTGAGGCAATAATTCGCTTTTTTTCATACGCTGCAGTACCGCATGAGCCAACGCTGGGGCCTATATGCACGCCATTAATGGCGTCACAGTAACCCTTTGCAATATTAGGGGCTGCACTATGAAATAGCTGCTCACCTTTGAGCGTTAATATAGAGCACTTTGCAGAGGAGTCTTCAATCAGCTCCTCAATAGACAAGCAAATATTTTCAAGCACCTCATCAAGTGGTGCGCCCAAGGCTATTTTAGATAATATACTTTGTTGCTGAGAAAGCAGCTTTCTGACTCTCATTATTTCAATCAAATTATATTCCTCAACAATCACTTACGCTAAATGCGCCGCTATATTCTTATAAAGTGCTGTTTATAATAAATTATTATATTAGCTCGACTATACATAATATTGAAATTAGCATCCATTATAATTTAGTCTGTTGCGCGAGCATTTTATTTCATTAAGCACTTTCGAAGAATTCAAAGCAATTGCCCAAGCTAACAATTTATTATCATTCTATTTGAAATACCATTTATTAAATACTTTGTTACTTAAAAGTACTGTTTAAAATCATCAGGCTATTTATAATAGCTAAAATATAAATAATTGGTGAGGTTAGTGTGCAAATAACACAAGGTATGGAATATTTTTTTTCCGGGTTTAAGTTAATTAGTCAAAAAGGGCTAAAACGCTTTGTGCTTATACCCTTACTTATTAATATTTTATTATTTGGTAGCTCCTTATTCTTTTTATTTGGCTGGCTTAGTGATGGCTTTAACGCTGTAAATTCAATGCTTCCAGAATGGCTTAGTTGGCTCGAATGGCTAATGTGGCCGATTGCTGTGCTGGTGGTGCTGTTTAGTTACAGTATGTTATTTACCGTTATTACTAACTTTATTGCTGCCCCTTTCAATGGCTTACTTAGTGAAAAAGTAGAGCTATACTTAACTGGTCAAAAAATTAACGATGACGGATTAGCTGATTTAGTAAAAGATGTGCCGCGAATGCTGGGCCGAGAATGGACTAAGCTTTGCTACTACCTCCCACGCGCTATTGGCTTTTTTATTTTATTATGGGTGTTACCGGTAATAGGCCAAGTACTCTGGGTACTCTTTACCTGCTGGATGTATGCGGTGCAATATAAAGATTATGCTTTTGATAACCATAAAGTCAGCTTCACTCAAATGAAAAGTGACTTAAAAGGCAAACAAGGGTTATCTTATGGGTTTGGCTTTGCAGTAATGCTGTTAACCGCTATCCCTTTCATAAATTTAATTGTGATGCCTGTGGCAGTATGTGGCGCTACGCGGTTATGGGTTGAGCATTACCGACCACAATATCGTAGTTAAAAAAATGGGCCAGTTGGCCCATTTTTTATACTCGCTAATCGATTAACTATATAAGCTTTGTGGTACTTTAATTACATTTAAGTGTACCGTTATTTCTTCACGATCATGGTACAAATGCTTAGCTTGTAATTCGTAGCTGATACCGAACTTCGCCATTTCTTCTCTAATCATTTTTAGACATTCATACACACTGTCAAAGCGTTTTTTCATCGGTAATTTTAGATTGAAAATAAGCTCTTTTGCATAGGCATTTACTGCCCAGTCAATCATCAGGTTGGTTACTTTCGTAGGTTTTTCTACCATATCGCAAACTAACCAAGTGATATTTCTTTTTTCTGGCCGATATTTAAAACCGTCTTCTCTAAAATGTTTTACTTGCCCTGTTTCCATTAAGCTTTCATTCATTGGGCCATTATCTATCGCGCTAACAAACATACCACGGCGAACTAACTGATAAGTCCAGCCGCCTGGGCAAGCACCTAAATCAACGCTGCGCATCCCAGCCTGTACTCGCGACTCACGCTGCTGCTCAGGAATAAACACATTAAATGCCTCATCTAACTTAAGGGTTGAACGGCTTGGGCCATCGCTTGGCATACGTAAACGTAAAATACCCATAAAGAAAGGTGAGTTGTTATAACTGTAAGAGTAACCCACATACGCAGTATTATTAGCTAAAAACAGCACATGCATCACTGGACGATTTGCTTTTGGTTCACGTAATACGGTATTTTGTTTCTCGAGTGCTTTTTTAAGTGGAGTTGATATCTTTTTGCAAAAAGTCAGTAACTCTTTGCCCTCGTTGGTATCGGGTGTTTCTACTCGCAGCTCAGAGCATAAAGTAAAGTCTTTTGCGGCATCAACAATAGCGCCTACTCTATCCTCTACAGGCATATTTTCTATCAGGTTACCGGCAAACCATTGGCGTGCGAACACCATATTTTTAAAATCAACTTTTTTGATTATTTCGTCGCTGTGTTGCGCTTCAAAACATTCATAAATAACATAACCGGTATTTGGTTTAGCTTTTACATACCCAGCAAACCCTTGCTCGGCCGCGTGAAACGTTATTTCAGCAGCGGCATCGTTCTCAAAACCACTACGACAGTAAATCACAACACTAGACATATTAACCCTTAAACTCTTTAAAACTTAAATCGTGCAACTTGCACTAAAATAACTATCCAACCAATAATAAAGCACAGCCCACCCAAGGGGGTAATTGGGCCCAGCCACTTTAAGCCGGTTAATGCCAGTAAGTATAAGCTGCCACTAAATAACAGTATACCCGCTATAAAAAAACCACCTGCCATGCTTAAGTTAATGCCCCACTTTATTAAGATTGCCACTGCAATCAGTGCCAGCCCATGTACCATTTGATACTCGGCGGCGGTTTTAAAAATACCAATAGCGTAATCTGATAAGCGACTTTTTAAACCATGGGCAGCAAATGCACCCAGTATCACTGAAAGCATACAAAAAAAGCTGCCTGCGAGTAAAAATAGTTTAATCATGTTTTTCCTCTTTTACATTCTCAATGGTGCTTTTGATAAAGTTAGCCGCCTGCATTGCTGCAACATTCAGGTTTTGTTGCTCGGTTATACCACTTTTTTTACGTGGTTTTAGTGAGTGGTCACCATCAGTTAACCATATATACTGCGGCTGTTTTGGCATTGCCATTGTGGCAAGCTCTTCACGGGTGCCAAAGGTGTCTCGTTCACCTTGTAGTACTAAAAAAGGACATGGTATGTCTGCAAAGTGATCTGTTCGGAGCTTTTCTGGCTTGCCCGGTGGATGAAACGGATAACCAAACGCAAGTACACCTAAAACAGCATGCGAGGTTGAGCAAGCAAGCATAGACGCCATGCGCCCGCCCATTGATTTACCCCCTATAAATAGCGGTAAATTTGCATCAGCTTGAGTAAGTATATGATCAAAATATGTAAGTAATTTTGGTGCTCGCTCTGGTGGGCGACGTTTATTGGTTTGTTTAGCAATTTGCATGTATTCAAAATCAAACAGCCCAACGTCAATACCATACTCACTGAGCTGTTTGGCCATGGTTTGCATAAACTCAGAATCACTGCCAGCCCCTGCACCATGCGCAAATATAAACTGTGCGATTGCAGGTTGCTGACTGCTTTTAACCCATTCAATGCTCATTAATATTCTTGCTCCTGCTCAACTAGGCTTAACATCCAATCTTTAAATGACACAATTTTACCTAATTCATTTTGCGACTCACGGATCACCAAATAATAGGCGTTTTTACTTTCTAAACTGTGATTAAACGGGATCACTAATCGACCTGCATCAATATCTGGTTTTGCTAAAACACTATTACCAATTGCAACACCTTGGCCATGTACCGCAGCTTGCAGCACCATAGATGAATGACTAAAAATAGGCCCTTGGTTAACTTGTACGTTGCGAACACCCGCGGTTTTCATCCACGTTTTCCAGTTTTTACGCGTGGTGTCATGCAACAAGGTATGGTTTGCTAAATCACTTGGTTGATTAAGCGCTCTAGGGCCACTTAACAATAATGGGCTACACAGTGGCACTAAGTATTCAGTGTGCAATTTATAAGCTTGTACGCCACTCCAATGACCGCGACCATAATAAATTGAAATATCAACATCGTCTGTTAACGAGTTTTCGTCCTGATCTTGGGCTTTAATTCGCACATCAATTTCAGGGTGTAACTCGTTAAATAAGCTCAATCGAGGAATAAGCCATTGAATCGCAAAGCTCGGGGTTAAACTCACTGTTAGCGAGCCTTTTGCACCACGGGCTAGTAGCTTTTCGGTTGCGTCAATTAGCTGAGTAAAAATCTCTTTAATATCTAAAAAGTAGCCTTGACCTTCTTCGGTCAAAAGTAACGAGCGATTTTTACGCAAAAACAACTTTAACCCTAAGTGCTCTTCGAGGGTTTTAATTTGATGGCTTACCGCAGCCTGCGTCACATACAACTCTTCTGCGGCTTTAGTAAAGCTTAAATGACGGGCTGCAGCTTCAAAAGCTTTTAGCGCGTTTAATGGAGGAACTCGTCTTGACATGGCAACCAAGCTTAGAATTAGTTTTTCTTATGCGGTGAATTATATACCTATGCTGGGAAAGAGTATATTCAAGCCACAAAAAAAGCGACCGAAGTCGCTTTTTAATGAGTTAATCACTCTTTTATAAATCGCTAGCACTGGTATCAAGCGGAGCAAAGCTTTTGATTAAATCATCAACCGCTTTCATTTGCGATAAGTACCCTTCTAATTTACTCAGTGCTAATGCACAAGGGCCATCACATTTTGCTTCATTTGGATTTGGGTGTGCTTCAATAAATAAGCCTGCAATACCCAGTGCCATGCCACTACGAGCCAGTTCTGCTGCTTGAGCACGACGACCATCGGCAGAATCAGCTCGACCGCCAGGACGTTGTAGCGCATGAGTAGCGTCAAATATAACGGGCGCCATGGTTTTCATGTCATCCATGCCCAGCATATCAACCACTAGGTTGTTATAACCAAAGCTTGAACCACGTTCACACAAGGCCACATTATTATTGCCCGCTTCATTAAATTTAGTAATGATATGACGCATTTCATGTGGGGCTAAAAACTGTGGCTTTTTCACATTAATAATCGCGCCTGTTTTTGCCATTGCAACCACTAAGTCTGTTTGACGAGCCAAAAATGCCGGTAGCTGAATAACATCAACAACCTCTGCAACCGGTGCTGCTTGATGAGGTTCGTGCACATCGGTGATCAGCGGAATATTAAAGGTATTTTTAATCTCTTCAAATATCTTTAAGCCTTCTTCCATGCCCGGACCACGGTAAGAATTGATTGACGAGCGATTGGCTTTATCAAATGACGCCTTAAATACATAAGGAATATTTAATTTAGTGGTCACTTCAACATAATGCTCAGCTATGCGCATCGCTAAATCACGAGATTCCAGCACATTCATGCCACCAAATAAAACGAAAGGTTTATCATTTGCCAGTTCTATTTGATTAATATTTATAACTTGGTTGTTCATTTTAATTCCTTATGGTGCAACTGCTTGCATCATTAATCCACAAATATACGCCATATATGTACCTACACCATAGCCTAGTACTGCTAATAAAACGCCTACCGGTGCCAGTGATGGATGAAACGCAGCGGCGACAACAGGAGCCGAGGCCGCGCCACCTACATTGGCCTGAGAGCCAACAGCCATGTAAAATAACGGCGCTTTAATTAGTTTAGCAACAATCAGCATTAAGCTGGCGTGAGTTAGCATCCAAATTGCACCAAGCACAAAATACATTGGTGAATCAAAAATCGCCATCACATTCATATGCAGGCCAATTGATGCTACTAAGATATATAAAAATGCTGATGCCACTTTAGACGAGCCAAAGGCTTCGATATGACGCACTCTAGTGAACGATAAACTAATGCCTATAGTGGTCGATATAACAATAAGCCAAAAGAACTTACTATTTAAACTGTATTCTTTTGCCCATGCATAGTTATTGGCAAAGAACGGTCCTAAAATATCAGCACAAAAATGTGCTAAACCAGTAATACCAAAGGCAATAGCAATAATCATCATGTAATCATTCAGCGTTGGCATACGGGCATGCTCTGCATGGTATTTTTCAACACGCTGTTTTAAATCTTCAATCGCAGTGGTATCGGCCCCCGCTTTGGCATCAATCGCTTTATGGTTAGCCGCCATTAATAATAATACCGCCATCCATAGATTAGCCACAATCACATCAACAGTGACCATCGCAGAAAAAATATCACCGCCAACTTCGAACATCTCTTTCATAGATGCTTGGTTTGCGCCACCGCCAATCCAGCTGCCCGCAATAGTTGTCATCCCGCGCCAAACAGCATCAGGGCCATGACCCCCCACTGCTTCAGGGTATACGGCACTCATGATTAAAATAGCTAATGGGCCACCAATAACAATGCCTGCGGTTCCTGTTAAGAACATGATTAATGCTTTAGGGCCTAGATTAATAATCGCTCTTAAATCAATGCTAATAGTTAGTAAGATTAAACACGCAGGTAATAAATACCGCGAGGCAACGTAATACACACTCGATTGCGAGCCATCAACAATACCAAAGGTATTTAATAACGATGGTAAAAAATAGCATAGCAATAGTGCAGGCACATATTTGTAAAATGCTACAAGCCCTGGACGCTGACTAGACGAGGTTTTAAAAATAAAGCCTAAAATAATCGCCAGTAAACCAAGCACTACAGCATCATTGGTAATCAACGCAGTTTGGGGATCAGCCATAACGTTTCCTATTTTTATTTTTAATGGTGGGTTTTATGATTATCTTCAAGTTCTTCGATTTGATGTTGGATAACTTCAATAGCAGGGTCGTCGGGACATTCATCAACAAAAAATTGTAAATCATCTCGTGCCATTTTAGGGCAACCTAGCTGATTTAGTAAATAGCCTCTGTCGCGTCGCTCATAGGGATCATCCCCTAGCATTTCCATTAACAAATCAACGCAAGTTAACGCATGACCAAATTTGTTCTCACTAATAAAAGACCATTTTTGTTGCGCTAAAAATAATTTATATACTTCATCTTCAAAAATAAGCTCAAGAGGCTCTTGCTCTTGTGCATTATCTTCGTTGGTATTTTCAGGAATGATATACCAGCTTTGTTGACCACTACTTGGCTCAACAATGTACCCTTCATCATCGCTCATTGCGACGTGAATGCCCACTTCGCCTTGAGTTATGCTTACACTGGCATCAAGTTTTGCATGCTGTAAAAAATGGCATAACAAAATAGCTAAGGTCGTGGGTGTACCACTGCGCATAGATAAGGTGTAGCTAATACTGTTTAGCTTGTACTCAGGTACTTTAAGGCTTGACGCACTAAATAACCACTGACTGTAAAAGCAATCAAGTAGTTGTTCTAAACGATCATGTGCATCGCGTGTTTGCGAACAAATAGTCTCTATTTGTTGCTCAAACGCAGTCAATATTTCAAGACTTGGTGTTAAGTCTATTTGAGGGTCCCATTTAGCTTCTGCTTTAATACAACGATATATTGCCGGTGGCAAAAAATCATCGTAGGCATCTTCTATATAAGATTCATCGTGTTCATCAAACCCGAGGGTGGTCATTCATACTACAACATTCTAGAAAACGAACATGTAGTTTACCTAATTTTAAGGTTAGATACCAATAATCAGAAATGAAATAAAGAGGCAAGCTTTACACCTGTAGTGTAAAGCTTAAGCAAGTATTGTTAATTACAACAATAGCGGGGCTTTGGCGGTTGCTAAAAAGCCAATAGCTAAGATAACCGCAGTGTTAAACACTAAAAACATAACTTTAGGTAATGTTGTGGTTTGCTTCGCACTAATAATCCCAACGGCGATATAAACAACCACCAGTACAATTTTTTCTAATAGCCAAAGTTGCTCTAACGGGTTTATTTTAGCCATGGCCATTAAAGTAATAGCCGAGATGATTAGTAAGGTATCTATACTGTGGCTACCAATGAAAACCACTTTATTTTTAGCAAGGCTGCCACTGCCCATGCGCGAAAAAGAACGTACGTAAAATAAAATAATACTCACTAGCGCAATCGCCATGTGCGTATGTTTTAATGCTAAATAATCCATGTTTATTGTTACTTCTGTTTAGTTATGTGTTTTATCAGGAAAGCGTAAAAGTACCGCCTCAAGTTCTTCAAGTCTATCATTGAATACATCAACAAGTTTAGGATCAAAATGCGTGCCTTTATTTGCATTGATCTCCGCAACCGCTTCTTCAAGCGTCCACGCACCTTTATAACAACGTTTATGGCGCAGTGCATCATAAACATCTGCCAATGCCACTATGCGAGCAAAAATATCGATACGCTCGCCTTTTAAGCCGCAAGGGTAACCAGAACCATCCCACTTTTCGTGATGTTGCTGTGCAATTAACGCCCCTGCACTGACTATTTTACGCGGTGAATCTTTTAAAATGGCGTAGCTTTTGCCTGCGTGGGTTTTCATAATTTCCCATTCATCGCTATTTAACTTACCAGGCTTATTTAAAATAGCATCTGGAATACCTATTTTTCCCACATCATGTAAAGGCGATGCAAAACGAATTAAATTCGCTTGCTCTTCAGATAATCCATACCCTAATGCCAACTCATAACAAATATAAGCAACCCGCTTTACGTGATTACCCGTTTCACATGAGCGCTGTTCAACCGCTTCACTTAAACGATAAACAAGTTCTTGTTGGGTGGCTTCAACCTCAGTATGTAATTGTACATTTTCAAATGCCAACTGCACATTTTGAGAAAAAATTTCAATTAAATTTCGTTGCGTATCCGTCAGTTTAGATGGCACACCGGATACAAATAACATCGAATTATGATTAAACTTACTACTGCAGTAGGCAAACAAATAGTCATCTCTGTAAACAATTGCTTTGTTGGCTAGGGCTTCTTGGCACGCTTGCAATTGATCTTCTGCCAGTACTGTTTCGAGCTCTTCCCCTTCGCGCTTCGCAAAATCACCAGTGCCAGAGCAAACAATCAGTTTTTTATTTAATTCCTCTGACGGATTTTGCGCAACTAAGGTGGTGGCGTACATAGCTTCGTCGGCCACGTTAAGTAAGGACGTTAGCTGCTGCATCACCCCCTCAATAAAGTTATCCATTGAATGAGTGGCAAAAATATTGCGAGAGGCAGTAATTATTTTTTCTAGCCCCTCACGTGACTGCTCAATAGAAATAATATTTCGATACGAGCGAAGACTAGCCATCATCACGGTGAATAGTTTTTGTGCGGTGAGTTCTGTTTTTGATTTGTAGTCATTTATGTCGTAATTCACAATAACTTGGCGTTCAGGCGCTTGCCCCGGTTGTCCAGTACGTAAAATGATACGAATGTAATTATTTTTAACGGTATCGCGTATGTACTTCGCGACTTGCAAACCGGCGTCGTCTGTTTCCATTACAACATCAAGTAGGATGATGGCTGCATCAGGATGATCATCAATTAACTTTTTTGCCTCTGCACCTGAGTAAGCGCTAATAAATTCCAAACGTTTATCTTGGAATTTAAAGTCACTTAACGCTAAGCGGGTTACAGCATGAACCTCTGGCTCATCATCAACTATTAAAACTTTCCATGTCCCTTGCTCTTCACTTGCTACTTCAGGTGGTTGTTCATTTGAAAATAAAAAATCTTCCATCACATAGAATTCCTTAAACCATATGCAAACAAACAACGGAGCTATTTTAAATTATTTAGGGCCATTGTCCGAACGTTACGCGGTCGTTATTACCAAGATCTTTCACTGTGCTTACATTTATAAACGCCATTTGATTGAAAATATGACGAACAGCTACACTTTGCTCAAATCCGTGTTCAATTAAAAGATAGCCACTTGCGTGTAAATAGTCACGTGATTGTGTAATTATTTGTTTAATATCAGCCATTCCTGCATCATCTGCAACTAATGCAGACAAAGGTTCAAAGCGTACGTCGCCTTGATATAAGTGTACATCGTCATGTTCTATATAGGGTGGATTGGTTACAATTAGATCAAATTTTTTGTTTTTTAACGCACTGAACCAGTTACTTTGCTCAACAGTGACATTATTTATCGCTAAACGTTGTTGGTTGCGCTTGGCCAACGCCACCGCGTCATCAATACGATCAACAGCCGTAATATCCCAAGTAGGCATTTCACTCCCTAGCGCCAGTGCTATTGCCCCGGTACCCGTACCTAAATCAAGTACTTTCGCGTTTTTAGGCACTTCGCATTCAAGCGCAAGCTCAACTAAGGTTTCTGTATCAGGTCGAGGGATGAGTGTTGTTGGGTTCACTTCAAGTTGCAAACTCCAAAATTCACGGCACCCGGTAATGTGCGAAACGGGTTCGCCTTGTAAGCGACGTTCACAAGCATGTTGAAATGCCTGATACTGCTGATCTGTGAGCTGTTTTTCAGGCCAAGTAAATAAATAACTTCGTGGTTTTTGTAAAATATTGAGCAGTAATACTTGTGCATCTAACTTTGCGCTATCACTACTTGATGCTAATAAATTAGCACCTGTAGCAATAGCGTTTTCAACAGTGGGGTTCACGATTAATCGTCGCCCATTGCTGCAAGTAAGTCGGCTTGATGCTCTTGCATTAGTGGCTCAACAACGGCACCTAAGTCACCCGCTACCACTTCATTAAGACGATAAAGTGTTAGGTTAATACGGTGATCGGTAATACGACCTTGTGGATAATTGTAGGTACGAATACGCTCAGAACGATCACCGCTGCCCACTAAGTTACGACGCTCTGATGCTTCAGCAGCATGACGCTTTTCATCTTCAGCTTGCTGAAGGCGTGCAGCCAATACCGACATCGCTTTAGCACGGTTTTTATGCTGAGAGCGCTCATCTTGACACTCAACCACTACACCCGTAGGTAAATGGGTAATGCGAATGGCAGAGTCGGTTTTATTAACGTGCTGACCACCCGCGCCCGATGCTCTAAAGGTATCAACTTTAATATCAGCAGTATTGATTTCGATGGCTTCTGCTTCTGGTACTTCAGCCATAACAGCTACAGTACATGCTGAGGTATGTACACGGCCCTGAGACTCAGTTTCAGGGACACGTTGCACACGGTGCACGCCTGATTCAAACTTTAATTGCCCGTAAACACCTTCACCGCTGATGTTAGCAATTACTTCTTTATAACCACCGTGTTCACCTTCGTTGGTGGTGACAACTTCTACTTTCCATTTTTTTGTTTCTGCGTAACGGCTGTACATTCTGAATAAGTCACCAGCAAAAATAGCCGCTTCATCGCCACCCGTTCCAGCGCGAACCTCTAAAAACACGTTGTTATTGTCTTTCGGATCTTTAGGCAGCATCAGAACTTGAATATCGTCTTCTAAAGTCGAAATCTGTGCTTTTGCTTCTTTATATTCTTCTTGTGCCATTTCACGCATTTCAGGGTCTGAATCTTTAAGCATTTCTTCAGCACTGCTCAAATCTTCTTGCGCTTGCTGGTACGCTAAAAATGTTTTTACCACTTCTTCAAGCTCAGAGTATTCTTTTGAAAGAGTACGAAAGCGGTTTTGATCACTAATGACCGATGGGTCACTTAGCAGCGCTTGTACTTCTTCATAGCGCTCAACTAAGGTTTCTAATTTACGATAAACGGACTCTTTCATTTAACTGTTATTCCTGATCTATACCTAACATTTTTTTCAATTGATTTAACTGAGCCACTTCACCTTTTTTCGCTGCATCTTGGATGGCACGGGTAGGCGCGTGCATTAAGCGATTGGTTAATTTATTGGCTAGCTCTAATATTACTTTTTCAGCATTTTTACCTGTATTTAGCTGGCTAATCGCCCTATCTACAAGCTCTGCTTTTGTTGTTTGTACATCATTACGGTAGTGGCGAATTAAATCCACTGAATCTAGTGAACGCAGCCACATAAAAAACTCTTTGGTGCGTTCACTAATAATAATTTGTGCTTGCTCTGCCGCTTGCTCACGCGCTGCCATGTTTTCGCTAACAATCGTTTGTAAGTCATCAACCGAATATAAATAAGCGTCGTCAAGCTCACCTACTTGACTCTCAATGTCGCGCGGCACAGCAATATCTATAAATAACATTGGCTTATAACGGCGTTGTTTTAGTGCTTGTTCTACTACCCCTTTACCAATAATAGGCAAAGTACTGGCAGTGGAGCTAATAACAATATCAGCTTGGTGTAATCGTTCAGGTAATTGTGCCAAAGCAATAACATCTGCTGATACTTCATCAGCTAAGCCGCGAGCGCGTTCAATTGTTCTATTGGCTACGGTTATTTTTTGCGGTTCATTTTGGTATAGATGTTTTGCTACCAGCTCAATGGTTTCACCGGCACCAATTAATAGCACCTTGGTTTTGTCTAACTTGCCGTAAATGTGCTTTGCAAGATTAACCGCAGCAAATGCGACCGATACCGCACTCGCGCCAATATTGGTTTCGGTGCGTACTTCTTTTGCGACTGAAAATGTTTTTTGAAACAAACGATCAAAAGTAACGCCCACCGCATCGTGGGTTTTAGCACTATTATACGCTTGCTTTATTTGCCCTAAAATCTGTGGCTCGCCTAATACTAATGAATCAAGCCCACAAGCTACACGCATTAAATGATTTATTGCTGCGCCGTCTTCATAACAATAAATATTTTTACTCAGTTCATGTTCATCTAAACCATGGAAACTGGCTAACCATTGCAACAATGTTTGGGAATTTTGCTGCGCAAGGCTACAATACACCTCAGTGCGATTACAGGTAGAGACAATAACCGCCTCATTAAAGTCGGCATGGCCACTTAATTGTTGTAGCGCCTCTGAAATTTGCTCAGGCGAAAAGGCCACTTTTTCTCGTAAATCTACGGATGCGGTTTTGTGATTAATACCAAGTGCTATTATGGTCATATCTGCCAAATATTGCTGAGCCCTACTACATAGGCGGCAATTTTATCAAAAATCTCAGGAATATGGAAAGTAAGGAACAACATTTGACTCGACAATATTTTATTTTAACCCTGTTATTTGTGTTTTTAACGGGCTGCGCTAATAAAAACAACTATAATACAAAAACTTACGAAGACTGGAAGTTACGCCTTAGCGAACAAAAAACTTGGCAGGTGGAAGGTAAATTAGCGTTTATTAGCCCTGATGAACGTCAATCTGCCAACTTAAATTGGCAACAAACACAAAATAGCAATCATTTAGTGTTAACCACATTTATTGGCACCCGGATTTTATCGCTCAAACAAACCGCAATGGGCGCTGAATTAATATTTGATGATCAACAGTTTTTTGATACTAATGCGAGTAAACTTTTACAGCGCTTAACAGGGTTTACTTTGCCGGTTAATAACGCCGGTCAGTGGTTAAAAGCGACTATTGACGATCAAACCTTAGACGTTGACCAATTAGGCCGTGCTAGAAGCGTGTTATGGTTTGATGGCGATGGCAAAAAATGGCAAATAAACTACACCAGTTATGTGCAAAAACACGGTTTTTGGTTGCCTAACGCCTTAACCTTAACCCATCAAAAGATTAAAATTAAAATCAAACTCTACGATTGGCAGTTTAACTAATTATGAATACTCTCTGTGAATTTTCGCTGATTGCCCCAGCTAAGCTAAATTTATTTTTACATATTAATGGTCGCCGCGATGATGGCTATCATGAATTAGAAACCCTGTTTACATTTTTGAACTATGGCGATGAACTCCATTTTACGCTTAGTAATGATAAAAATATTAGTATTAGCGGCGACACTCATGACATTGCGTTAACTGACAACTTGATTTATAAAGCAGCGTTGTTACTGCAAACTCAGTGTAAAGTGAATGTAGGTGCAAAAATAAATTTAACCAAACGTTTGCCTATGGGCGGAGGCGTTGGTGGCGGCTCATCCGATGCTGCGTCAACACTTTTAGCCCTTAATACGCTGTGGAATACTGCCCTTACATTAGATGAACTTGCAGATTTAGGGTTAAAACTCGGTGCAGACGTACCTGTATTCATTAAAGGTAAAAGTGCCATAGCGCATGGCATTGGCGAGCAATTAGAGTATGTTAAACTGCCACAAAAATGGTACTGCGTTGTTTTTCCAAACCAGCATGTCAGCACTGCAAAAATATTTACTCACCCGGATTTAAAACGCGACACACCTAAGCTTTCAGGTGACTGGCAACAGCAGATTTTAACTAACGATTGTGAGCCTTTAGTGAAAAAGCTGTGTCCCGAGGTTGAAAAAACCCTGCAGTGGTTGCTAAAATACGCTCCATCAAAGATGACCGGAACAGGTTCATGTTGTTTTGTTGAATTTGCTAGCCAAGTTCAAGCACAAGATGTACTTGCTAACCTCCCCCATACTTGGCAGGGGTTTATCGCTTCAAGCGTTAATACTTCTCCTGCTCACACGGAGTTAGCCGCCATCATTGATAAATGAAGTAACGTACAAGTAATCACAAGTTAACCTACTTTGTTCATTCAATGTAAGTTAGTCCAAAAATTCAGTGCCTGAGGAACCCTACCGTGCCTGACATGAAGCTCTTCGCTGGTAACGCAACACCTGACCTAGCTCAAAAAGTTGCAAAACGTTTATATATTGAATTAGGCGATGCTGTTGTTGGCCGTTTTAGTGACGGTGAGATCAGTGTTCAAATTAATGAAAATGTTCGTGGCTCGGATGTTTTTATCTTACAATCAACCTGTGCTCCTACTAACGATAACCTGATGGAACTTATCGTTATGGTTGATGCGCTACGCCGTGCATCTGCCGGTCGTATCACTGCTGTTATTCCTTACTTTGGTTATGCTCGTCAAGATCGTCGTGTTCGTTCTGCGCGTGTACCAATTACAGCTAAAGTGGTTGCGGATTTCTTATCTAGTGTAGGTGTTGACCGCGTTCTTACGGTTGATTTACACGCTGAGCAAATCCAAGGCTTCTTCGATGTACCAGTGGATAACGTATTTGGTAGCCCTGTATTATTAGAAGATATGAAAAACCGCGACTTTGATGACGTGGTAGTTGTATCACCTGATATTGGTGGTGTTGTACGTGCCCGTGCAATTGCAAAACTATTAAACGATACCGACTTAGCTATTATTGATAAACGTCGCCCTCAAGCTAACGTTTCTCAAGTAATGCATATTATTGGTGACGTTGAAGGCCGCGATTGTATTATTGTTGATGACATGATTGATACCGGTGGTACATTGTGTAAAGCGGCTGAAGCCCTTAAAGAACATGGCGCTAAACGTGTATTTGCTTACGCTACTCACCCAATTCTTTCTGGTACAGCTGCAGAAAACTTACGTAACTCTGTGATTGATGAGGTAATTGTAACTGACTCAATTCCACTGTCTGACGAACTAAAAGCACTTGATATTGTTAAAGTATTAACGCTTGCAGATATGTTAGCAGAGACTATTCGTCGCATTAGCAACGAAGAATCTATCTCGGCAATGTTTGAACACTAAAGTTAAACATTAATGAGTATAAAAGCGCCTTTTGGCGCTTTTTTTGTAAGCGATGTTTATTTTATAAACCCGCGGTGGTATGATAGCGCGCCTTTTGGCTAGGGACCTTGGTCGCAAAGGCCCTAACACTTTTAATTATTGGAGACATTATGTCTAACACAACTTATACTTATGACGCTGAACTTCGCGTAGAAACTGGTACTGGTGCGAGCCGCCGCCTACGTCGCGAAGACAAAGTGCCGGCAATCCTTTATGGAGCTGATAAAGAAGCTTTATCGCTTACTTTTGAACATAAAGATATGATCAAAGCACAAGAAGACGAAGGCTTTTACACTCACATTCTTACATTGAATGTAGGTGGCGAGAAAGTTGAAGCTATCTTAAAAGATATCCAACGTCACCCTTTCAAGCCTAAGCTTACTCACCTTGATTTCCAACGTGTAGACGCAACTCACAAACTAGTAACTAAGGTTCCTTTACACTTCATCGGTGAAGATAAAGTAACTAAGTTAGGTGCAACTGTTGTTCACCAGTTAACTGAAGTTGAAATTTCTTGTCTTCCTAAGTCACTTCCAGAATTCATCGAAGTTAACGTTTCTGATCTTGTTGCTGGTGATTCAATCCACCTTACAGATCTTGCGTTCCCTAAAGGTGTTCAATCTGTTGAACTTGGTAAAGGCGAAGGCCACGATCAGTCTATCGTTACTATCAAAGCTAACAAAGCAGCTCCAACTGAAGACGACGCTTCAGACGCTGCAGAATAATATTTAAGGTCTCGCACCTTGAATTCTATTCAAATGCTTGTGGGCCTGGCTAATCCAGGCCCCGAATACGCAAATACACGCCACAACGCAGGTGCTTGGTTCATTCAAGAACTCGCTGCACGCTACAACTGCACGCTAAAACACGACCCTAAATATCACGGCCTTACTGGCAAAGTGATTATTCAAGGCAAAGAATTCAAATTACTGATCCCCACCACTTACATGAACTTAAGTGGCAAAGCGGTGAGTAGTTTAGCCAATTTTTTTAAAATCCCAGTGGAAGACATACTTGTTGCCCATGATGAATTGGATTTAGACCCGGGCGTTGCTAAATTAAAAAAAGGCGGCGGACATGGCGGTCATAATGGCTTAAAAGACATTATTGCAAAAATGGCAAATCAAAAAGACTTTATGCGCTTACGCATAGGTGTTGGTCATCCTGGACATCGTGAAATGGTCACCGGTTGGGTGCTTGGAAAAGCAGCCAAGGAAGATCAAGAAAAAATGGATGCCGCAGTTGATGAAGCAGTTCGTTGTATGGAAATACTTGCTAAAGACGGTGTGTTAAAAGCACAAAACAGACTACATTCGTTTAAGCCCTAACTTTTTAGGGTATACGTACACACGTTTTAAACGAATCTAAACAAGGTATCTTACTATGGGTTTTAAATGTGGCATCGTTGGCTTGCCTAATGTTGGTAAATCAACACTTTTCAATGCATTGACTAAAGCGGGTATTGAAGCCGCTAACTTTCCTTTTTGTACCATTGAACCTAATACAGGTGTGGTACCGGTGCCAGATCCTCGCCTAGACGAACTTGCTAAAATTGTTAACCCACAACGTATTCTTACGACAAGTATGGAGTTTGTGGATATTGCGGGTTTAGTTAAAGGTGCATCGAAAGGTGAAGGCCTAGGCAATCAGTTTTTAGCAAATATTCGTGAAACAGATGCGATTGGCCATGTAGTTCGCTGTTTTGAAGATGAAAATGTTATTCACGTAGCGGGTACTATTGACCCTGCGGATGACATTGACGTGATCAACACTGAGCTTGTGCTTGCTGATATGGACAGTGCTGATAAAGCAATTTTCCGTAATGCAAAAAAAGCAAAAGGCGGTGATAAAGACGCAAAAGAGCAAAATGCAGTACTTGAAAAAGTAAAAGTGCATCTTGATGAAGGCTTAACTTTACGTTCTTTAGCACTAACAAAAGAAGAAAAAGCAGCAATTGCGCCTATTAACTTCTTAACCATCAAACCAACTATGTATATTGCTAACGTTGCTGAAGATGGATTTGAAAATAACCCACTACTTGATCGTGTGCGTGAAATAGCTGCCGCTGAAGATGCGGTTGTAGTACCTGTGTGTGCCGCTATCGAGTCTGAGCTTTCTGAGCTTGAAGATGAAGACAAGTTAGAGTTTATGGCTGACCTTGGTCTTGAAGAGCCTGGGCTTAACCTTGTTATTCGTGGCGGTTATGAATTACTGCACTTACAAACCTACTTTACTGCGGGTGTAAAAGAAGTTCGTGCATGGACTATCCCTGTGGGTGCAACAGCGCCACAAGCTGCAGGTAAAATCCATACCGACTTTGAACGTGGCTTTATCCGTGCACAAACAATTGCTTTTGATGACTTTATTGCATGTAAAGGCGAAAGCGGTGCAAAAGAAGCAGGTAAAATGCGTCAAGAAGGTAAAGAATACATTGTTAAAGATGGCGATGTAATGAACTTCTTGTTCAACGTATAATTAATCACTGCGCCACCTTGAGTGGCTAATTGTTTTAAAAGGCTCGTTTTTACGGGCCTTTTTTATTTTCAGCCGAATATTAGTCTACCCTAGTAATAAGCTTCAAAACGTAAAGCAAAGCTAAAATTATAATACTCAGCTCATAAAGAGTGTTAAAAAAGCAACGTTTTAATTAAAAAGTAGCCGGTTAGCCTATTTTTCCTGCAAACAAACCAACTTAAGTGTTTTTTTGCAAAAAAGGTGTTGACGAATTTGGGGCATATCAGCATAATACGCCCCGCACTCAGCGATGAAGTGCTAACAAAAAAGATGGCTAAGTAGCTCAGCTGGTTAGAGCACATCACTCATAATGATGGGGTCACAGGTTCAAATCCCGTCTTAGCCACCATTTATTTTTTGTTGCTCAATGAAGAGTTTAAAACAACTACCATTTCTTTGATTAATTCAAAGCAATAATGCGGGAGTGGCGGAATTGGTAGACGCGCTGGATTTAGGTTCCAGTATCTTAGGATGTGAGAGTTCAAGTCTCTCCTTCCGCACCATGTTCTTGATAAGAATTAAAACTATCAATTGTTTATTGTTGGGATATCGCCAAGCGGTAAGGCACCAGGTTTTGATCCTGGCATTCCCAGGTTCAAATCCTGGTATCCCAGCCAACAATGGCTAAGTAGCTCAGCTGGTTAGAGCACATCACTCATAATGATGGGGTCACAGGTTCAAATCCCGTCTTAGCCACCATTTCTTTTCTAGAAGTGGCTCTGCAAGAGTTAAATTGCAACTCAATGAAGAGTTTAAAATAACTACCATTTCTTTGATTAATTCAAAGTGATAATGCGGGAGTGGCGGAATTGGCAGTTGTCTTGAATAAGACGCTGGATTTAGGTTCCAAAACATGAATACCTGTATACTCGATGCGGGAGTGGCGGAATTGGTAGACGCGCTGGATTTAGGTTCCAGTATCTTAGGATGTGAGAGTTCAAGTCTCTCCTTCCGCACCATATTCTTTGATAAGAATTAAAATTATCAGCAATTTCTTAGTTGGGATATCGCCAAGCGGTAAGGCACCAGGTTTTGATCCTGGCATTCCCAGGTTCAAATCCTGGTATCCCAGCCAACTTCTTCTACCAAAGAACGTTGAATTAAGAAATACTCTGTTAGGAGTCTAAATATAAATTTGTATGCGGGAGTGGCGGAATTGGTAGACGCGCTGGATTTAGGTTCCAGTATCTTAGGATGTGAGAGTTCAAGTCTCTCCTTCCGCACCACATTCTTGATAAGAATTAAAACTATCAGCAATTTCTTAGTTGGGATATCGCCAAGCGGTAAGGCACCAGGTTTTGATCCTGGCATTCCCAGGTTCAAATCCTGGTATCCCAGCCAACTTCTTCTACCAAAGAATGTTGTATAAGAATAAGAACTGCGGGAGTGGCGGAATTGGTAGACGCGCTGGATTTAGGTTCCAGTATCTTAGGATGTGAGAGTTCAAGTCTCTCCTTCCGCACCATGTTCTTAACTAGAACTAAAACTCATCCAAATTTAGAGTTGGGATATCGCCAAGCGGTAAGGCACCAGGTTTTGATCCTGGCATTCCCAGGTTCAAATCCTGGTATCCCAGCCAATTTGCACACTTCCTTGATTACTCTGTTCTACGACTTGCTAAATCCCTTAATTTATATCTTTTCCTCTATCTTTATAAATCAACATAATTTTTTTACCGGCATAAAAAAAGACCCAAATTTGAGCCTTTTATACCAATTCGCTTAATTAAGTGAGCTATTTTGAGGGTGGAAAAACGTGTTGATAGCTAGGCAAAAAATTCGCTATTTAGTTGTTCTAAATGAGTATTTTTTAACACAGGTAGCGACACGTTTAGCCCCTCAAAATGATTAAGTATTATTGCGGATTGGTATTATTAACTATTATTAACTAAGCTCACCGCTTATTGCGTATTTTAATACCCAATTTTTTACCGGCCCTGCATTATTGGCTAACTTTAAAAATGTGCTGCGCGCCCATTTTAACGGGGCTATTTGATTTGAAAAGCCGAAGTAGCAAGCATCCATCATACTCATCATTAATAAATTAGCTTTACGGCGACTACGCTCGTACTCTTGAAGCATTAGCGGGCAACCGACATCATCAGCTGTACGCAACACTTCAGCTAAAGCAGCAACATCTTGAAAACCTAAATTAACGCCCTGTCCTGCCAGAGGGTTAATGGTGTGCGCCGCATCACCCACTAAAACGAGTCGCCCCTGAGAATAATTATTGGCATGCTGTCTTGCTAAAGGAAATATAGCATGACTTTGTACTTCAAAATCACCAGCAAGCTTGGGAAACTTTTCAACAATGTGCGTTTTTAATGCACTCGGTGATAAGTCTTTAAATGCCTTGAGGGTATTTGCATCATCATACCAAATTAAATTAGCGTAAGGTGCCTGCATAGGTAAAAACGCGACTGGCCCCGTAGGTGTAAACTGCTGCCATGTTTTTACTTGTTGTGGAGCATCGAGTTTTATTAACACGCCCATACAATGCTGCTGATATTGCCACCCAGTTATACCAATATTGGCTTTGCTGCGTAGTTGTGATTGCCCACCATCGGCTGCAATCACTAAATCGGCAGTATAGCTTTGTTCATTGTAATGTAAGGTAATGCTATCAAGGTTTTGCTCAATCGCTGTTAAAGCCGATGAAGGATTAATCATTTCAATATTATGCTGCTCAAATTGCTGCCATAAGCTTGCTTGAATTAACTTATTCTCGATTAAATGACCTAAATGAGTGGTATTAATAGCATGGCAATCAAATAATAAATGATCGTTACCACGCTCAAAAGCTTCTAATTGTTCATAGGGAGCGAGTCTATTTTCGCGCAGCAATGGCATAGCACCTAGCTGATCAAGCAGTTTTTCAGAAAAGCGATTAATGGCTGATACACGTATATCAACCTCATCACTACTGAGCACTTGCGGCGCGTTTATTGGGTGTTTTTCTATAACACGCACGGCTTTGCCTTGTTGCGCCAACGTTATAGCCATGGCCGCACCAACCATGCCGCCCCCTACTACAATTACATTATTTTTAGCCATGTTTTTCATCATTTTACTTCTGACTTAACTCTGTTTTGATTGTATCGTAATTAGTTTGCTCTGTGTGAGCGCTTCGCTTAATTCTCTTATTAAACCCATACTATATTGATTTCAGATCACAAACATGAAATCTATACTTGGTTTTGAGCGTGTATCCAGCTAGAATACGCGTCCTTTAAGTAGTCCGACATTTTAATGCTCGCGTCGCTTATTACCTGTTTCTAGCACATGTTTGTGCCACTATCGAATTGAACACGAGGCTATATTTCAATGAGCAAAAAGCTGCATATTAAAACCTGGGGTTGTCAGATGAACGAATACGACTCTCAGAAAATGGCTGAACTTTTAGATGCTACCAATGGCTACCAGCTAACTGAAGATGCAACAGATGCCGATGTTATCTTACTTAACACCTGTTCAATTCGTGAAAAAGCGCAAGAAAAAGTATTCCACCAACTAGGGCGTTGGAAGTTATTAAAAGATGACAAACCAGACCTGATTATTGGTGTTGGCGGGTGTGTAGCATCGCAAGAAGGCGATTCAATTCGTCAACGCGCGCCGTTTGTCGATGTTATTTTTGGCCCACAAACATTGCACCGCTTACCTGAAATGATAAAACAAGTGCAAGGTAACAAAGGGTCATCAGTGGTTGATATTTCATTCCCAGAGATTGAAAAATTTGACCGTCTTCCTGAGCCAAAAGCAGAAGGTCCTTCTGCGTTTGTATCGATTATGGAAGGTTGTTCTAAATACTGTACTTTCTGTGTTGTACCTTACACGCGTGGTGAAGAAGTAAGCCGCCCTGTTGATGACGTGTTATTGGAAGTTGCACAGTTAGCTGAGCAAGGCGTACGTGAGGTTAACTTACTAGGTCAAAACGTAAATGCATACCGTGGTGATACACACGATGGTGAAATTTGTTATTTCTCAGACCTTATTCGTTTAGTGGCGGCGATTGACGGGATTGACCGTATTCGTTACACCACTTCACACCCCGTTGAGTTTACGCCTGACATTATTGATGCGTACGCTGATGTACCTGAGCTGGTTGATCACTTACATTTACCAGTACAAAGTGGTTCAGATCGTGTTTTAAACTTAATGAAACGCGGCCATACTGCACTTGAGTACAAATCAACTATTCGTAAGCTACGTAAAATTCGCCCTAACTTGAGTATGTCGTCAGATTTCATCATTGGTTTTCCAGGTGAAAGCAAGGCCGACTTTGAAGCCACCATGAACCTTATCAACGATATTGGTTTTGATATGAGCTTTAGCTTTATTTACAGTGCACGCCCAGGTACGCCAGCGGCCGATTTGCCAGATGACGTAACCGAGCAAGAGAAAAAAGAGCGCCTGTACTTATTACAAAACCGTATTACACAAATGGCGCAGCAAATTAGCCGCCAAATGTTTGATACCGAACAACGTATTTTAGTTGAAGGTCCTTCTAAGAAGAACCCAATGGAATTACGTGGCCGAACTGAAAACAACCGTGTCGTTAACTTTGTTGGCCCACACACAGTGATCGGTCAGTTTGTTGATGTACGTATTACCGAGGCACTACCAAACTCTTTACGTGGCGATTTAATTCGTACAGAATCAGAAATGAACTTACGCCGCGAAATTGCCCCTTCTGCTATTTTAACCAAAGCAGCGAGTGAGCAAAAAACCGAGACAGCTAACGAAATTGGCGTTGCTACTTTCGTACCTTAGTTGCAAAAATTCATTGCGCCAGTTAACACTGGCGCACTGTGATAGGAAGTAATTTTGAGTAATCAGTTAAAAACATTAGAGATTTATTTAGAACCTGCCGACAACAAACGCCTTTCTTCATTATGTGGCCCGTTTGACGAAAACATCAAACAAATTGAACGCCGTCTAGGTGTTGAAATTATTCATCGTGATAACTTTTTTAAAGTAACCGGAAAACTGCACAGTAGCGCCGGCGCGGTAGAGATCTTAAAAAACCTTTATATTGATACTCAGCCTGTACGTGGGGAAATTGGCGAAATTGAGCCTGACAACGTCCATTTAGCCATCACTGAGTCTAAAGCGCTTGAGCAAGACACCTCAAGTAGCGCCTACGGCAAAGAAATGATGATTAAAACCCGTCGTGGCGTTATTAAACCGCGTAACGATAACCAAGGTTTGTATGTTGCTAATATTTTGCACCACGACATTACCTTTGGTATTGGCCCAGCGGGTACAGGTAAAACCTATCTTGCCGTTGCGGCGGCAGTTGATGCACTAGAGCGCCAAGAAATACGTCGTATATTGCTCACTCGCCCTGCGGTTGAAGCGGGTGAAAAACTCGGCTTTTTACCTGGTGATTTAAGCCAAAAAATAGACCCTTACTTACGCCCACTTTACGATGCCTTATTTGAAATGCTTGGCTTTGAGCGTGTTGAAAAGCTGATTGAAAAAAATATCATCGAAATTGCTCCACTGGCTTATATGCGCGGACGCACACTTAATGATGCGTTTATTATTTTAGATGAAAGCCAAAATACCACTACAGAGCAAATGAAAATGTTCTTAACCCGTATTGGCTTTAATTCTAAAGCGGTGATCACCGGCGACATAACCCAAGTTGATTTACCTCGTGGCGCGCGCTCTGGTCTTCGTCATGCTATTGAAGTGTTAGATGGCGTTGATGAAATTAGCTTTAACTTTTTCAAATCGCACGATGTAGTACGACACCCTGTGGTAGCACGTATTGTTGAAGCCTATGAGCGCAACGATGAACGTGAGCGCCTTAAGCGATTAGAAAAACAACAAGCCAAAGAAGCGCTTGCCGCTCATGAGCAACCTGCGACTAAAGAGTAATACCGTGAAAACAGAACTTGATTTACAAATAGCGTGTGAGTTTGACAACTTACCCAGCCTTGAGCAGTTTGCAATGTGGGCCGATAAAGTACTTAGCCAATATCGCGATGAGTCTGAGCTGACTATTGTCATTAGCGATGAAGCACAGTCGCAACAGCTCAATAATGACTACCGCGGTAAAAATAAGCCTACCAACGTATTATCGTTTGAATTTGAAGCGCCACCGGGTATTGATATCCCACTTGTGGGTGACTTAATTATTTGTCCAGCCATTGTTTTGGCTGAGGCGCAAGAGCAAGAAAAGTCATTTCATGACCACTTTGCCCATATGGTTATTCATGGATGCTTGCATTTACTTGGATTTGACCATATAAAGAGTGAAGATGCGTTAGAGATGGAAAGTATAGAAAAGCAATTACTTGCTGAACTAAACATAGCAGACCCATACCGGGACGATATTTAAATAAACGGAGCAATTAGACGTAATGAGCGACGATAACTCGCAATCTAGCCAGGGTTCTTCTGGCAGGACTTGGCTGGGCCGTATAACCCACATGTTGCAAGGGGAACCCCAGAATAGAGAAGAGCTGGTTGAGGTGATTGCCGATGCCCAAGAGCGGGATGTAATCGATCCTGAAACCAAAGAAATGATTGAAGGTGTGCTTGGTGTGTCTGAGCTTAAAGTGCGAGATATTATGATACCGCGCTCACAAATGGTCACTTTGGAAATTGATAGCCCGCTTGAAGAGCATATACCTATGATGGTTGACTCTACCCACTCTCGTTTTCCGGTTGTATGTGAAGATAAAGACCATGTAGAAGGGATTTTACTCGCAAAAGACTTATTACCTCTCATTTTAAACAAAGATGAGCATTTACCATCGCTACGTGACTATTTACGTCCTGCTATGGTGGTGCCTGAAAGTAAACGGGTTGATACCCTGCTTAACGAGTTTCGTCAGCAACGCTACCATATGGCGATTGTGATTGATGAATACGGCGGCGTATCTGGTTTGGTCACCATTGAAGATATTCTTGAGATCATTGTTGGCGAAATCGAAGATGAGCACGATGAAGAAGAAGAACAACAAGATATTCGTCAACTAGCTAAACATGTTTACGTTGTGCAAGCACTAACCCCTGTAGATGACTTTAACGAGCATTTTAAATCAGGCTATAGTTCGCAAGACGCCGATACTATTGGTGGTACCGTATTGCATGCCTTTGGCCATATGCCGAGTCGTGGCGAAACCATTGATATAGACGGATTTCAGTTTAAAGTAACTAATTCTGATAACCGTCGTATATTACAACTGCAAGTCACCATTCCTAAGGCTGATGATAACGACAGTGAAGAAACTGCTAACTAGCCTCACCCTACTAGCAAAAGATAAAAAAGCATGGCTCGCACTGGTTGCGGGCCTTGTTTTGACTTTTAGCTACGCGCCTTTTGGTATTTGGCCAATTGTATTTTTTAGCTTGGCCGCATTATTTTATTGTATCCCTGCAAACCTCACCGGAAAAAACCACGCTAAAACGGCGGCTAAATATGGCTTTATATTTGGCCTAGGCTGGTTTGGTGCAGGCATTAGCTGGGTGCATGTATCTATTGCCACCTTTGGTGGTATGCCACTTATCGCTTCCATTTCGTTAATGGTATTACTGTGCAGCTACCTTGCATTATTTCCTGCGTTGGCGCTGTGGGCAACCACTCGTTTTTCAAGCGGTTCCAAAAGCTTTGCAGCACTTGTTATTGTTTGTTTTGCGATTAGTGAGTATTTGCGAGCCAACCTGTTAACCGGTTTTCCTTGGTTAAGCTTTGGTTATACACAAACTGACAGTCCACTTAATGCCCTCGCTCCCTTTATTGGTGAATTTGGGCTCACGCTTTTATGTATTGCCATGGGCTATGCATTGTACAGCTTAACCCAAAAACAATATAAAGTGCCTGCTATTACCGCTGCTGTGGTTGTTTTAGCTTTTGCAGGTGCACATTTTACAAAGGCACCCCATTACTCCAATAAAGACCTTTCTGTGCTGCTTGTACAAGGTAATATAAAACAACACTTGCGCTTTGACCCCAGTGAGTTTTGGACCACCATGAGTAAGTATCAGGATATGACGCGCCCACATTGGGATGCTGATTTAATTGTGTGGCCTGAAGCCGCAGTCCCTGAAATAGAAGCCCTCGCTGATTCATATTTAGCAGGCTTAGACAGTGCCGCCTCATTTAATAAAACCGCGCTAGTAACGGGTATTGTCGATTACCAACGCGATACAAGAACCATTTTTAATACGCTGATTGTGGTCGGTAACAAAGAGCAAAATGATGAACACGGCCACTACCGTTACTTAGATAGTAACCGCTATCAAAAGCATCAGTTATTGCCTATTGGTGAATTTGTTCCCTTTGAAGACATACTCCGCCCCATAGCGCCGTTATTTGATTTACCTATGTCATCGTTCTCGCGCGGTGATAAAGTGCAAGATAACTTACGTGCGAATGGCTTTAGCCTGCTGCCCGCCATTTGCTACGAAATAGTATTTGCCGATTTAGTGCGGGGTAATTATAAAAGCGACTCAGACATATTATTTACGGTGAGTAATGATGCTTGGTTTGGTGATTCAATCGGCCCCCACCAGCATATGCAAATTGCCCGTATGCGCGCCCTTGAACTTCAGCGTCCATTAGTGCGTGTTACCAACAACGGCATAAGTGGTGTATACGACCCGATAAGCCAAACACGCCAAACTATGCCACAGTTTGAAGCTACCACACTTAAAGCCAATATAAAGCTAATACAAGGGGATAGCCTGTATAGCCAACACGGCAATATGTTTGTATGGTTCATATTAGTCTTATTAACTTTAGTGTCCGTTATTTTTAAACAAAGGCATCAATAGTAAAGGCCTGTCTTAGGCAGGCACAAACCACACTTTTTTCCTTTATTCAACATCACAAAAAAGCATTGCTATGCTATGAATTAGTACGTAAACTCGCCATCTTTTTTATTGTCTGAATTTTCAACATTCAGGTAATTTTCTATGAGTAAAATTAAATTTAGGCTTCAAATAGATACAAAACTAAATTTAACGGTCACTTAAAATATTTATGAAATTGTCACTCATTACTATTTATTAGCTACACTATTAATTGAGCATGCGGTGATTTTATTTTGTTTGGAGTTAGCTTAAATGGTAAATCGCAGTATTTTAATTGGTATAATATTAACAGCTATACAGTTGATTTTATTATCTTTTCAAATTTTCATAAGTAATCACCCTAATATACTTTTAATTATTCCCTCTATGGCATTGGGGGTAGCTATGTTATTGCTATTGGTTTTTCAAAAGCAGCAAATGCAAGAGAGAAATCATTGGTATGAACAAATATTGGATGCTGTACCTTTACCTTTATCTGTTACCGATATTGATATGAACTGGACATTTGTTAATAAAGCAGCCACATCCCCTCTTGGAGTAAACCGTGAGGATGTATTGGGCATGTCGTGTCACAACTGGGGGGCAAATATTTGTCAAACGCCTAATTGTGGAGTGAGATGTTTACGTAACAACCAGCCTAAGACTCATTTTCATCAATGGGATAAAGACTTTGATGTTAATACATCTTACCTGACAAACTCTAAAGGCCAACAAATTGGTCATGTTGAAGTTGTATCCGATGTAACCGAAAAAGTGGCACTTGCCAACGTTTATAAACACGTCATGAGTATGTCTAAGAGCTTAAACTCTGATGCAGGTACCGTTAGCGAAGTCGGTATTAACTTAGCATCAAGCACAACCGAATTACTTAGCACTGTTGAAGAAATGAGTCAGTCACTCTCGGAAGTACGAGCTCAATCTGAAGCAAATGCCACCAGCGTTGCCGAAGTTAGGTTATTCGCAAGCGAAATTGTTGAACGAGTTGAATTGGCTAACACTGCTATGAGCGAGATGGTTAACACTATAGAACAACTCAGTACCTCCAGCAAAGAGATTGGTGAAGTTATTCAGGTAATTGACGGTATTGCAGCACAAACAAATTTATTAGCTCTTAATGCTGCAATTGAGGCTGCTAGAGCTGGCGAGCAAGGTCGTGGGTTTGCAGTTGTTGCTGATGAAGTAAGAACTCTGGCGCAACGATCGTCTAATGCAGCACAAGAAACTGGCACACTTATTTTAGCCTCTATTAGCAGTGTTGAATCTGGAAAATCCGCTGTTAATGATGTAGCGGGACGTTTAGATTTAATTGTTAAGGATATGTCGCAATTACTTAATTTAACACAAGATATTGATTCGGCTACCAAACGTCAAACGGACAGTATTTCTCATGCTGATGAAGGACTTTCACAGGTAGAACCGGTTTTACGTAACAACTCATCTATTGCAGAAAGTACCGCTGAAATATCAGACCGAATTATCGAGCAATTAACTCAAATTAACCAATTATTAAGTAACCTATCGGACGTTGAGGAATATAGTAAAGACGATAATGCGATTGCAATTAAAGTAATCCCTTAACCTCCATATAAACAGTTATAGTTAAGTGAACATACTTAGCTATAACTATTTCCTTAAGATATATAGCCGCCTACTACACTCATTGGTACGTGTGACCAACAACGCCATAAGCGGTGTATATGACCTCATAAGCCAAACACACTAACTATGCCACAGTTTGAAGTTACCACACTCAAAGCCAATATAAAGCTAATACAAGGGGATGGCGTGTATAGCGAATACGGTAATGTATTTGTATGGGGAATTGTGGTGTTGTTGGGGGTTGTCGGGTTTAGGCTAAAACTAAAAGATAAAAGAAATATTTAAAATTAAAGCGCGGTAAGATAATTATCGCACTTTAATTTTAAGTTTTTACTTCGGTCATATATTTTTTAATTGCTTTACTCTTTCACTTTATCTACAACTGTTTGCACATTTACAACTTGGTTCACACTCCCTTGAATAACCACAGTCGCTGATATTTTATCTTGAATGGCTTGTCTGTTTGGGTCCCAATACACTTGTAAAAAGCCTAACAAGCCGGTGGCAAAACCTGCGCCATAACCACCGTAGCGGCCAAAACAATCAAGTAAACCCAGCGGCTCACCATTTAATGCAACTACTCGAGTGTTACAGAGCTTTTTACCAGGGGTTTGACCGCGCCATAGTAATGAAAATAGTGTGAAGTACACAGCAGCCCAGCCAAAACCCAACCCTAAATCTTGAATAATGCCTTTGCCCCACTGCAAAATACTGTGTGTGGTTGTTTGTTCGGGTTTATCTTCAATTAACTGGGTAGGCTTTATTTCGTTGTTCTCACTAAGCACTAATAATTGTAAAAGTACTTTTGCAAGTTGTGGGCTTTGTAAGTCGTCCATTTCGGCTAATTTGGGTACTTGCCCTATCAAATTCTCAAGCGCATTTAGTTGGCAAGGTTGCTCACAGCTTTCGTCTGCTGTTTGCACTAAGTAGGCATTTACCTGCTTTTTTTCTGTGGAGGTAAGCTGAATGTCATCCTGTATTTTTACGCCTTGAACAGTTAAGCCTTGATCAGCGTTGTCGCTTTCTAGGTAATCTATGCCAGTTGAAAGCACAGCAAGGGCGCTTACAAATAATATACTCGCAGCCATTATTTTTAATATGCGTCGCCATACACTCGACATTTTAGGAAGGTATTGCTGCGCCGTTCCTTTGTAAAAAGCCACTGCAGCAACGAATGCAATAATAGTTGCACTGAGCTTTGCCGCTAAGAATATTAATGCAACATCGATAATCATAGCTAATGCGCGCCGAGTCGGCGAAGCCAAAGGCAAGCCAAGTAAAGCATTATCAACCTCAAAGGCATACAGCGTGATCACTTCTCGGGTTTCGGCTTTAGATAACGCTAATTGTTCTAGTTCTTGTGCTTTCATTATTATACTTGTTATTAAAATAGGTAACGCGGTTAAATTACGCGCTTTTTAATTTTTGCTCAAGCGAATAAAATCAATAACGAGAGTTCACATTGAAAATAGCCGCTAGGTGTAGATTAATTCTTAAAAGAGTGAACAATTAATCTATCGTATCGTATTAAATATAAAAGCTACGAGGAAGAGCTCATGACCACCAAACAACTCTCATCACTTTTCGTTTTTAACTTACTGTTTGCTACCACCGAGGCAAACGCTAATGCTCGCTGGTATGTGGTTAATGATTCGGTGATGGGTGGCATTTCTAATAGTCAGGCTTTGTATGAAAACGACAATTTAGTGTTTACAGGCAACGTATCGCTTGCAAATAATGGTGGGTTTGCTTCTATAAGAACACCATTGGATGTAAAAAACCAAAACATCACTAAAATAGTGCTGCGTGTTAAGGGTGATGGTCAAACCTACCAACTACGCTTAAGAACTAATAAATACATGGATGGAGCAGCTTATACACGCTCGTTTAGTACCACACAGAGCGAGTGGCTTAATATTGAGTTTTTACCTGAGGATTTCCAACTTACTTATCGCGGGCGATTACTTGAGCAACAGCCTACAATTAGCTTTGATGATATAAAGCAGCTTGGGTTTATGATTGCAGGTAAACAGGCGGGGGAATTTAAGCTTACTATTGGACAAATTAAATTTGCGAGTGAATAGCTAACAATGTAATGACCGCTTAGTTATATAAGCGATCATTAGCTACAATTTTCTAGGATTCAATTGCTAATAATTCTACCTCAAAAATAAGCAATGACGCAGGCGGGATGCTGCCTACTCGCTTTTCACCATAGGCGAGCTGATGCGGTATATAAAACTGAAATTTATCGCCCGGGCTCATCAGTTGTAGGCCTTCTGTCCAACCTTTTATAACTTGGTGCAAACCAAAGCTAATCGGAGTTTTGCGCTCCACTGAGCTGTCAAATACAGTGCCGTCGATTAAAGTACCATGATAATGCACTTTAACCATACTCGTTGGGCTAGGTGTATTTTCGCTCTGTCCTTTATGGATTATTTTATATTGCAAGCCAGATGCGGTTTCATGTACGCCTTCAGTTTTTACATTGGCAATTAAATAATCACTTTCAATCTGTGCGTTTGCGATTGCTTGCTGCTTGGCTTTTTTACTGTTTTTAAAAATCAAAACGCAAAAAATAGCGATAACAATCAGTAAAATAATATTGATCATAACTCCCCTTTTTCATCTTCTGAGTCGTCTTTATCGTCGCTGTTATCGCCGTTAACAATATCAGCAATGTCTTTTAATCGCGCTAATGCAATGCCATTCACTGAATCTTCTGGGTACTGCTCATTAATCATGTCACCCGCGTCAATATCCATTAGTAAGTTTAGCGCTTGGTCAACTGTTTCAACGGCGAAAATATTAAATTTACCCAGTTCAACCGCATTCAGTATTTCATCATCAAGTACTAAGTTAACTTGGTTTGATTTTGGAATAATAACGCCTTGCTCGCCCGTTAAGCCGCGCATTTTACATAGCTTAAAGAAGCCTTCTATTTTCTCGTTTACACCACCAATTGCCTGCACATCACCATGCTGGTTGATTGAACCAGTTAGTGCAATAGACTGACTAATGGGTAGGCTGGTGATTGCTGAAATTAGCGCACAAAGTTCGGCTAATGAGGCGCTATCACCATCTATGTAGCCATAACTTTGTTCAATAGCAATATTCGCACTGAGTGTTAAGCTAAAGTGCTGCGCGTATTTGTTACCTAAATAACCGGTGAGCAGCATTACCCCCTTTGAGTGAATTGCTTTACCCAGCTCGGCTTCGCGTTCCACATCAATAACCCCGTCAGCGCCAGCATAAACGGTAGCAGTAATGCGTGCAGGTGTGCCAAATGAGGTATCACCAATGTGCAGTACCGTTAAACCATTAACTTTACCTACAGCTTGCCCGTCGGTTGCTATTAAAGTGTGCCCTTCTTTTATATAGCTGAGCATGTTTTCGCTAATTTGCCCCGTACGGTACTGCTTGCCTTCTATGGCTTCGTCAATATGGCGAGCATCAATCACCGTCAACTTATCTTGCTTAGCGTAAAAACTGGCCTCAGCCACAAGCTCTAGCACATCAGCAAAACGGGCAGAAAGTTTATTATGGTGCTCAGCTTGGCGATAACTAAATTTAAGTAATCGCACCATTGCTGATTCGTTTAACGTGCACTTTAATGTCTGCTCGCAGTAATCGCTTACTTTAGTAATAAACTGATACTGCAGCTTATCGCTACTTGGTAAGTAATAATCAAAATCGGCAAGTACTCTAAATAACTCTGCAAACTCTTCATCGTATTCACCGATGGTGTAATAAAGTTCACGTGAACCTAGCAAAATAATTTTTACATCAAGTGGTATTAACTGCGGGCGAAGCGTAAAGCTGCTGCCAACAACACTGTCTTGGTAAGGTAAATCATTTTTAATTTGATGGGTTTTTAGCGATAGTTTTAACCCATCCCACACTTGGGGTTGAGCCATTACTTTTTCAGCGTCCATAATTAAATAGCCGCCATTGGCGCGGTGCAGCGCACCAGGCTGAATTGAGCGATAACTAGTAATTAACGACCCTTGCGATGTGGCATATTCAATTTTACCAAAAATATTACCAAAGGTTGGATTAGGTTCATACACAACTGGTGCTGCATCGCCTTCTTTGTATTCAACCAAAATATTTGGCGCAAAAAAGTCGGTAAGCATGCCTTTACGGTCAAAGTCTTCTTTGTTTTCTTCGCTTTCGCCTTCATCATCAAGCCATTCGAGCACGGCATCAATAATTTCTACACGTATATCTTTTAAATAACGCAGCACACCAATATGGCTGGCGTATTTATGTTCTAAATCTTTTAATAACGGTTTAGTGGCTTGCTCAGCAGTAGACTTTTTAAGATTACGGAGCTTTTCTTTGGATTCACGTTTCCAGCGCGGTAACTCAATAAGCGCTTCAATGAGGGCATCTTCTAATTTTTCTATGCGCTCAAAAAACATTTCGCGTAAATCATCTTCCAAATCAGAAAATTCGTTATCGGTAAGTTGTTTACCATCAATCAGCGGTGCAAACCCGACCACGCCTTTTTCTTCAATTAATGCCACGCTTTGTTCAAGCGCAGCTATTTCTACCGCGGTAATTGCGCCGTCGTAAGCATCGTTAAATTCACGGTCTATCGATTTTTTCTTACGCTGATAAGCAGGGTTATCAAATGCAGCAGGAAAAGTGTCGAGCACTTCATCAATAAATGAGTCAATATCATCGGCTAATTGTTTGCTTTGCCCTGCATGCATAAATAACGCAATAGGCTCACGGTGATCGTCGTAGTTATTAACATATAACCATTCATGCGGTGTTGTGCGCTCTTTAGCGTGTTGTTTTAATTTGTCTTTTACTAAAGTAAAACGCCCGTGTGCCGCCTCTCCCATTACATAAACATTATAACCGGGTAGGTCCATTCCTAAAGAGAAGTCCAAGGCACTTTGCGCACGTTGTTGGCCTATAAAGGTAAGTTGCTCTGGGTATGGGTTGCTCATGCAGGTGTTTACATGGCTCGATGAAATACTCGGTGCAAGATTTGATACGGGTAGTGGCAGCAATTTTTTCGTCATTCTAACTTCTTTTTTTACCAGCATATTCGCTAGGTTTTGGACATATTGAGTGGCTATATAAGCCACTCAATATTCATATTTAAGGTTGTAAAGCCTGGCGGCTAAAGTAGATGCCATCACACTGTGTACACGGAATAATTTGCGTCGCATGATAAACATCGTAGCTATGGTTGCAATTCTTACATACTAATGTGCCCATGGCTATCCATTCGCCTGCGTGATAAACACCATTATGCTTAAAATCTTCACTTAACGACTGCCATTCTAGCTGTGTTTTGTCTTCAATATGAGAAAGCTCAAACCACAATGACTCTTTAAGCTCCTGCCATGCAAGCGAATTATAGTAGTTGTTATTTTCTTGTAGATGAGAAATGTCACGCATTAAGTAATTACGATAAAGCTGATATTTTTCTTCACCTAAATCTTTAAGTGCCTGCTCAGATTCAATAAATCGCTTTACTGCGGCTTTCACTTCATGCTCTTTGACATCTTTTAACCAATCGGTTAAATCACTAAGCCATGTTCTGTAATCTGCCATTTTATACTCCTTCAAAACGTCTGCTGATTTACTCTATATCATAGATAAGTATAGGTTAACCTGTACTGAAAACTAATTTACTCGCAAATTTACAAAAAGCGCCGCTTTGACGCTGTGAATAGCGCTTTATTTGGGGTATCCTATCGACAATTTTTTATTAGTATGCAAGAAGTTTGGAAACGTAAATGCAAGAGCAATATAACCCACAAGACATAGAGTCAAAAGTCCAACGCTACTGGGAAGAAAACCAAGTATTTAAAGCCACAGAAGATGAGAGCAAAGAAAAATACTATTGCCTCTCAATGTTTCCTTATCCAAGTGGTCGACTGCATATGGGTCATGTGCGTAACTACACCATTGGTGACGTGGTTTCTCGCTTCCAGCGCTTGCAAGGCAAAAACGTAATGCAGCCTATGGGTTGGGATGCGTTTGGTTTACCAGCAGAAAACGCGGCTATTAAAAATAAAACAGCCCCTGCAAAGTGGACTTACGAAAATATTGACTACATGCGTAACCAACTTAAGCAATTAGGTTTTGGTTACGATTGGGATCGCGAAATTGCGACTTGCCACCCAGAATATTACAAATGGGAACAATGGTTTTTCACTAAGCTTTACGAAAAAGGCCTAGTGTACAAAAAAATGTCGACGGTTAACTGGGATCCGGTAGATCAAACTGTATTAGCTAACGAGCAAGTAATTGACGGCCGCGGTTGGCGTTCAGGTGCGGTAGTAGAACAAAAAGAAATTCCTCAGTGGTTTATTAAAATTACCGACTACGCACAAGAGCTATTAGACGATTTAGACAAATTAGAAGACTGGCCTGAACAAGTTAAAACCATGCAGCGCAACTGGATTGGTCGCTCTGAAGGCTTAGACATAGAATTTACACGTACCGATAACAACGAAAAATTTAGCGTATATACTACGCGCCCAGATACATTTATGGGCGTAACATACCTAGCCGTTGCCGGTGGCCACCCTATTGCACAAGAAGCGGCGAAAAATAGCGACGCGATAGCAATGTTTGTTGAAGAATGCAAAAACACTAAAGTTGCCGAAGCAGACATGGCAACCATGGAGAAAAAAGGCATCGCAACGGGCTTTTACGCTACTCATCCATTAACGGGCGAGCAAGTACCAATTTGGGTTGCTAACTTTGTATTAATGCATTACGGCTCAGGTGCGGTAATGGCAGTACCTGCTCATGACCAACGTGACTTTGAATTTGCAACAGCCTACGGCCTCGACATTAAACAAGTTATTGCCCCTGCTGAAGGCTCTGAGCTTGAAGTAAACCTAGCCCAAGAAGCATTCACCGAAAAAGGTGTACTGGTTAACTCAGGTGAATTTGATGGCCTTGATTTTGAAAACGCCTTTAACGCTGTTGCCGACAAACTAGAGGCATTAGGTGTGGGCGAGCGTAAAGTAAACTTCCGTCTACGCGATTGGGGCGTAAGCCGTCAGCGTTACTGGGGTTCGCCAATTCCAATGCTGAGTGATGAGAACGGTAATGAGCTTGCTGCCACTGAAGATATGCTACCAGTGCGTTTACCAGAAGATGTGGTAATGAATGGCGTTACCTCACCAATTAAAGCCGACCCAGAATGGGCTAAAACGACTGTAAATGGTGTACCTGCCACTCATGAAACTGATACTTTTGACACCTTTATGGAATCATCATGGTATTACGCTCGCTACTGTAGCCCGCGCCATGACGAAGGCATGTTAGATCCAGCAGCCGCTAACTACTGGTTACCAGTAAACCAATATATTGGTGGTATTGAGCATGCAATTTTACATTTATTGTATTCGCGCTTTTTCCACAAATTACTACGTGACTTTGGTTTAGTTAATTCAGACGAGCCATTCGACCGCTTACTTTGTCAAGGTATGGTACTTGCCGAAACATTTTATCGTAAAGATGAAAAAGGCGGCGATGTATGGATTTCGCCAAGTGATGTAAATACCGAAACCGACGATAAAGGCCGTGTAACCAAGGCATGGCACAAAGAAGATGGTGAACCTGTGTTCTCATCTGGCATGAGTAAAATGTCTAAGTCGAAAAACAACGGCATAGACCCACAAGAAGTAATTGCCCAATACGGCGCAGATACCGTGCGTTTGTTTATGATGTTTACTGCACCACCAGAGCAAACGCTTGAATGGTCAGATTCAGGGGTTGAAGGCGCGCACCGTTTCTTAAAACGTGTATGGAAATACGCGGTAGATGTTAAAACGGTTGGCTTCCAAGCACTTGATAAATCAGCGCTTACAAATCCGCAAAAAGTACTTCGTCGTGAGCTACATAAAGCGATTGCAAAAGTGAGCGATGATGTTGAACGTCGTCAAACATTCAATACGGCAATTGCCGCAATTATGGAGCTATCTAATAAGTTATTAAAAGCGCCATTAAACGATACTCAAGATGCTGCCATTGCAAACGAGGCATTAGAAGCATTGCTTATTATGCTAGCACCAATAACACCGCATTTATCGCATCAGTTATGGCAAGATCTAGGTAAAGAAGGTGATATTTTAGATGCAGCATGGCCAAAAGTTGACGAATCTGCCCTAGTTGAAGATGAAAAACTAATCATAGTACAAGTAAACGGTAAATTACGTGCAAAACTAACGGTTGCAGCTGATGCAACGCAAGAGCAAGTAGAAGCACTTGCGTTTGCAGAATCTAACGTCACTAAATTTACTGATGGTGCAACAATCCGCAAAGTTATTTATGTACCCGGTAAATTACTTAACGTGGTAGCTAACTAATATGGCTGCTTTAAATGCCATTAAAAACGGACTAGCCTTAGTGCTAGTCTGTTTTTTGTTATCGAGCTGTGGCTTTCACCTTAAAAAAGCATCAAGCCTACCCGATGATTTAAAACAGCTAACTCTGGTGGGTGATGATCAAAAATCAGCATTGTTTAGCTATTTGCAAACAGAGCTGACCATGAGCGATGTTACTTTAGTCCCTGCGAGTAAACAATCAGCGCAACTTTACTTATTTAAAGAGCAGCTAGAGCGTCAAACCTTATCGTTATTTCAAAACGGACAAGTGGCTGAATATGAATTGGCATACAGTGTAAGTTATGTCGTAAAACGCCCAAAACAAGCAGCCATTGAAAAACGTTTTGAGCTTTACCGTAATTACCAAGATGACCCTGACAACGCACTAGCCAAAGCAAAAGAGCTTGAACTGCTGATCAGCGAAATTCGTCAACAAGCAAGTCGTCGAATTGTTAGAGAGTTGTCGCAACTATAATGCGTTGTTATGCAAATCAGCTGCCTAGCGAATTAAAAAAGGGGTTAAAACCTTTTTATTTGGTTTTTGGTGAAGAGCCTTTTCAAGAAGCGCAATGTGTACAGCTCATACGCGATAGCGCAAAAGCGCAAGGTTTTGATGAAGTAATTAAATTCACTTTAGCCCAAGGCTTTGATTGGCAAGAAATCATAGCGCAATACCAAAGTATGTCGTTATTTAGTGCGCGTACGATTATTGAGCTTGATTTAAACCAGCAAAAACCCGGTACCCCCGGCGCAAACACCTTTAAAAAGGTCGTTGAGCTTGAAAACCCTGACACCATTTTAATTGTTAAAGGCGCCAAGGCCAGCCAAGATGTGCAACGCGGAGCATGGTTTAAAGCACTCGATAAGCAAGGGCTATTTGTACCCTGCTATCCGCTTAGTGGTAATCACTTAAAACGTTGGCTAGATGAACAATGCCAACGCTTGTCACTCAATTTACAAAACGAAGCGAAGCTTAGTTTAATTAATGCCACTGAAGGCAATTTACTAGCTTGTTTTCAAGAATTGGAAAAACTGTCACTAATACATGGTAACGCTCTCATTACCCAACAACTGGTGATGCAAGGGCTGCTAAACCAATCTAAATTCGATATTTTTGATTTAAGTGATGCCCTGTTAAACGGCCATACTACACAAGCAATAAAAGTATTAAATAAGCTTGCCAGTGATAATACTGAAGTAATGAGTATTTTGTGGGCCATCAATAAAGATCTAAATACCTTACTCAGTGTACAGCAAGGGTTACTGCAAGGTGAGTCGTTAGCCACCCTGTTTAAACAAAAAGCGATATGGAAAAATCAGCAAGCGCCGGTACAAACAGCGATAAACAGACTTAACATTGACACCCTTGAAAGCATTTGCAGTGAACTGGCATTATTTGATGCAAGCTACAAACAAGGCGCATTAATTGCCCCCTATCAAGCATTGGCACATATTTGTATTAAGTTTTGCCAACCACTCGATATTCCACTGCCGTGTCATACTAACCGTCAGTAAAGGGAAAATATCATGATTGCAATTTTTGGTGGCACTTTTGACCCCGTTCATTTGGGGCACCTTAATATGGCGCAGCAATGTGTAGCTACTTTTGAATTACACTCACTTTATTTTATGCCCTGTGCAATACCCACACACAAAGCGGCACCGGGGATCAGCACCGAGCATCGTATAGCAATGCTTAAAGCGGCAATTACAGCTTACCCAAAGTTTAAGCTTGATTTACGGGAGCTACAACGCAGCGGGCCTTCTTATTCTTTATTAAGCTTGCAAGAGTTAAGAGCTGAAAATCCCGATACCCCTATTTTATTTTTGATTGGTATGGACTCATTCAACAACCTTGATAAATGGTATCAATGGCAAACAATAACTCGTCTTTGCCATATAGTGGTGTATCAACGCCCAGGTCAAAACTGTGATGTACAAGGTGAACTTAAAGGCTACAAACAACAGGCTGTGACCAAAGATATTTCCCTACTGAACGAAAAAAATGCCGGACACCTTTACTTTTTAGAAGGAGAACAGCTAGATGCCGCATCCAGCACTATCCGTCAAGCGCTTAAAAAAAGCATTAAAAAGAGTGAACTATTACCCGACACCGTGAGTCACTATATTGAGCAGCACCAGCTTTATCAAGAGTGATTGGTATAAACCCCTCAGCGTGTTAAAATGACCGCTATTAAATTTTAAATTGAGACAAAACCTTGGATTCGAAACAACTACTCGCTTTTGCACTAGACAAAATTGACGATATGAAAGCACGTGATGTGATTCAACTTGACGTAACTGGCACCTCAGACGTAACCGATTACATGATTGTATGTTCAGGCACATCAAGACGTCATGTACTGTCAATTGCTGATAACTTAGCAAAAGAAGCTCGTCACGCTGGTGAAGAGCCTATTGGCTATGAAGGCCAAAGCGATGGCGAATGGGCACTCGTTGATTTAGGTGATGTGATTGTTCACGTTATGCAAGATCAAGCACGTAGCTATTACGATCTAGAAAAGCTTTGGGGCTAATAGCTCCCTATTTTAGACAACGCTTGGAAGTAACGTCGTGAAAATACAAATGATTGCTGTTGGTACAAAAATGCCAGCATGGGTAGAAACAGGTTTTGCAGAATATCAGCGCCGCTTTCCCAAAGATATGGCACTGGAACTAATCGAAATACCTGCTGGTAAACGTGGCAAAAACGCAGATATAAAGCGTATTTTACACACCGAAGGTGAAAAAACCTTAGCCGCCATACCTAAAGGCAATCGTATTGTCACACTAGAAGTAACCGGTAAAGCACTGGATACTCATCAGCTAGCGAAAAACATGGAAAAGTGGCAACTAGATGGTCGCGATGTCAGTTTACTGATTGGCGGACCTGAAGGATTAGCCCCCGAGTGTATTGCAGCCTCTGAGCAGAAGTGGTCGTTATCAAATTTAACGCTTCCGCATCCCTTAGTACGCATTATTGTAGCTGAAAGTCTTTACAGAGGCTGGAGCTTAAATAACAACCACCCTTATCATCGCGAGTAGTTTCTTGCCATGCTAAAACGAAGACCCACTATTCGCGACCACTCAGCAGAAGCTAATTTATTTGCTCGGCGTGCATTTGTGGGTTTTATTTTTATATTAGCCTTAGTAGCCATATTATTGTCTAACTTGTACACCATTCAAGTTGACGACCACCAAGATTATCAAACTCGCTCTAACGATAACCGTATAAAAGTAATCCCTATTGCACCTAATCGCGGACTTATTTACGACCGCAACGGTGTTTTACTGGCTGAAAACAAGCCCGTTTATAACCTTGAAGTGATCCCCGAAGAAGTTGACGATTTAACTGCCTCATTGAAATCAGTCAGTAAAATTATTGATATTACCGAGCAGCAGCAAGCTGATTTCCTTGATGATATAAAGCACACTCGCCGCTTTAAAAGCCAAGTTCTTAAAGCTCGCTTAAATGAAAACGAAGTAGCGATGTTTTCAGTAAACCAACATAAATTCCCAGGGTTTAGTATTGAAGCGCGTTTAGCCCGTTATTACCCGTTTGGAGACACCTTAACCCATGCCTTAGGCTATGTTGCTAAGCTCAATAAAAAAGAATTAAACAAGCTTGAGCAACAAGATGAAGCCACCAATTATAGAGCGACCCATGATATTGGCAAACTGGGTATCGAAAAATACTACGAGCCATTACTTCATGGCCAGGTCGGCTCACAGCGAGTTGAAGTAAATAACCGTGGTCGTATTATTCGCACCTTGAGTATGGATCCACCGCAGCCGGGGGACGATTTAGTACTTACTCTCGATATTGGTTTACAACAAATAGCCCAACATTCACTTAAAGATATGCGCGGCGCTATTGTGGTTATGGATGCAAAAGATGGCGGCGTTTTAGCGCTGTATTCAAACCCAAGCTATGATCCTAATTTATTTGTGCACGGTATTAGCAGTAAAGACTATAAAGCCCTGCTTAACCCTGATCGCCCGCTTATAAACCGTACCACCCAGGGGCGCTACGCACCAGCATCGACTATTAAACCGCACATGGCTATTTTGGCATTAGAAGAAAACATAGTACAAGAGACCACCACCATGTGGGATCCCGGTTTTTTTCAAATACCCAATGTAGAGCATAGATGGCGAGACTGGCGACGTTGGGGCCATGGCCATGTTGATGTTTACAAAGCAATAGAAGAGTCATGCGATACTTATTTTTACGATGCAGCCTATCGCATGGGGATCACCAAAATAAGTAACTTTATGGCACGTTTTGGTTTTGGTGAGCTATCAGGCATTGATATTCATGAAGAAACAACCGCTATTTTGCCCTCAAAAGAGTGGAAAGAAGATCGTTTCAAAGAGTCATGGTGGCGTGGTGATACTATTTCTGTAGGGATTGGCCAAGGTTATTGGACTGCCACCCCAATTCAAATAGCCAACGCGACTAATATTCTAGTTAACCGGGGAATAAATCATCCTCCTCACTTAGTGCAAGTGGCTAAAAAAGAAGACCAGATCACCCAGCTCAATAATGAAGAAAAGCCACCTGTTGTTCTCAATAATGAGGATAACTGGCGCATCGCTATTGATGCAATGCATAACACGGTTAAAAAGACCACCGGTACAGCACACCGTGCGTTTAAAGGGGCTACCTACGACCCTGCAGGTAAAACCGGTACAGCCCAAGTGGTCAGTATTGCTCAGGGCGAGCGTTACGATGCCGATGCACTCAAAGAGCGCCAACGCGATAACGCCATTTACGTCGGTTTTGCCCCTTACAACAATCCACAAATTATAGTCTCTATTGTTGTAGAGAATACCGGCGGGGGTAGCTCTGTAGGTGCCCCCATTGCGCGCCAATTAATGGATTATTATTTTGCAGCTAACCCAATTCAATCCTCAGGGAGTAAAGTACCATGACGGCTTTACATAATAAGCGTTCTATTTGGCTGCGCCTGCATATCGACTTGCCACTGTTAATTGCTTTATTACTGATGATGGCTGGCAGTATCACCATAGTTTATAGTGCCTCGGGCCAAGATTCGGCCATGATGATCCGCCATATAACCCGTATGGCTGGCGCAATTATTGGCATGTTTGTTTTAGCGCAAATCCCACCTACGACCCTAAAACGCTTAGTCATTCCCATGTATTGCTTGGGACTACTTATGCTGGTTGGGGTACTTCTATTTGGTGTAAGTTCTAAAGGGGCTCAACGCTGGTTAGATTTAGGTATTACCCGCTTTCAACCCTCAGAATTAATGAAACTAGCGGTTCCAATGATGGTTGCTTGGTATATTGGTCGTAACCACTTACCACCGCGTCCACTTCATTTAATTATTGGCTTTGCCATTGTTATGCTGCCTACCCTACTTATTAAGGAACAACCTGATTTGGGCACCTCAATTTTGATTGCCAGCTCGGGTGTGTTTGTATTGTTTTTATCTGGTTTGAGTTGGCGTTTAATTGGCTTTTTAAGCTCTATTGTGGCCTTAGCTGCATGGCCTTTTTGGCACTATGGTATGCACGATTATCAAAAACAACGCGTTTTAACTTTTTTAGATCCTGAGAGCGATCCGCTTGGTTCTGGCTATCATATTATTCAATCAAAAATTGCTATTGGCTCAGGCGGTATCGAAGGCAAAGGCTGGTTGCAAGGCACACAATCACAACTGGAATTTTTACCTGAACGACATACCGATTTTATTTTTTCTGTACTGAGTGAAGAGTTTGGTTTATTTGGTGTGTGTATTTTACTTAGCCTGTACTTATTCATCATTGGCCGTGGATTATTTATTGCAGTTAATGCACAAGAAGCTTTTGGCAAGTTACTCGCAGGCTCTCTGACACTCACATTTTTCGTTTATATTTTTGTAAACATTGGTATGGTCTCGGGTTTATTACCTGTTGTAGGTGTTCCCTTACCATTAATTAGTTATGGCGGCACCTCAATGGTGACCTTGATGGCTGCATTTGGCATTATTATGTCGATTGCCACAGATAAAAGGATGCTCTTAAAATAATGCGCCTTTATAAACAACTTATAATTATTACACTCGTTAGCCTCTTTTTAAGTGCATGTAGCAGTTCAAATAGCCGTTACAGCATGCGCCATGATGCAGCGCCTCTGCGAGCACCAACTGAATTAGAAATGCAAGATGCTATTGTCACTAAAGTTATAAAAAGCGCGAGCACCACACGCCCTTACGAAGTGTTGGGCAAACGTTATACCCCTATGCTCGATGAAACAGGTTATTCAGAAACGGGCATTGCCTCATGGTATGGCCGAAAATTTCATGGTTATCACACCTCTAACGGCGAAATTTACGATATGTTCGCTATGACGGCAGCTCACAAAACCTTGCCCTTACCGAGTTTTGTGCGCGTAACAAATACAGCCAATGGCCAATCTGTTATAGTACGGGTTAACGATCGCGGGCCTTTTCATGACGATAGAATCATTGATCTTTCTTATGCTGCAGCCTATAAACTTGGCTACCATAAATACGGTACAGCACAGGTTAAGCTTGAAGCGATTACCCTTGCAGATACCCATGCACGAAAAACCTATGTTCAAGTAGCTGCAGGTAGTACGTTAGCCAACATAGAAGCATTGGCACACACACTACGAGAGCAATATAAATTACCAACAAATATCGTCGAAAAAGACGGTATTTATAGATTGCACTTAGGGCCGATAAAAGATGCCCAACACGCGCAACAAGTACTAAAAACATTAAAACAAAATCAATTTCAAAACGCGTTCTTGCTTTACACTCAGTAAGCCCTTTAGAATAGGGAGAATGCATATTTTTAACTTTAACCATTAATGAGTATGATGAAATCTATTAAACATAAAATTCTTACTGGTGTTTGCGGCTTAGTCTGTTCTGCCGCCGTCTTTTCAGCCACCGCACAAATTATTCCAGCCCCTCCTCAAGTTAATGCTAAAGGTTACTTTTTGGTGGACTTCACCACAGGTAAAGTGATTGCAGAAGGTGAAGCTGATACAAAACTTGCTCCTGCTAGCTTAACTAAAATGATGACTAGTTATGTAATTGGTACTGAAATAAATGCAGGTAATATCGCACCCACCGATATGGTAACTATCAGTGAAAAAGCGTGGGCAAAAAACTTTCCTGAATCATCTAAAATGTTCATTGAAGTGGGTAAGCAAGTAAGTGTAGATGAACTTAATCACGGTATTATTGTGCAATCAGGTAATGATGCCTGTGTTGCCATGGCTGAGCATATTGCTGGCAGCGAAAGTGCCTTTGCAGATTTAATGAATGCCCATGCTGAAAAGATAGGCATGACAAATACTCACTTTATTAATAGTCACGGTCTTGATACAGACGAGCACTACACAACGCCACGCGATATGGCCACACTTGGTGCAGCCTTAATCAGAGACGTGCCGGACGAATATGCACTATATAAAGAAAAGTCATTTACATACAATGGTATAAAGCAATATAACCGTAACTCGTTGTTATGGGATGAAAGCTTAGATGTTGATGGTATTAAAACAGGCCATACATCTGATGCGGGTTACAGCTTAGTCACCTCGGCAACGAAAAACGACATGCGTTTAATTGCGGTAGTTATGGGTACTTCAAGTGAGCGTGCGCGTAAAGTTGAAAGTAAAAAACTGCTTAACTACGGTTTCCGCTTTTTTGAAACAATTACGCCTTACAAAGCTGGCGATAGTTTTGCAGAGCAACGCATCTGGATGGGTAACAAAGAGAATGTCTCTTTAGGTATTTTAGAAGACACCCCTATTACAATCCCTCGTGGCCAACATAAAAACCTGAAAGCAAACTTTGAGCTTGACGATACGCTTGAAGCACCTTTAGCTAAAGGCACTAAAGTAGGCACGCTGTTTTTACAACTTGAAGGCGAAGATATTGCACAATATCCGCTAGTTACGCTTGAAGAAATACAAGAAGGTAGCTTCTTCAGCAAAATATATGACTACTTACGCTTACAAATAATGTAAGCACGAGTAAAGTAATATGAACGCCTCTTCTGTGAGGCGTTTTTTTTTGCTTGAAAAGTGCTAGAATGCGCCCCATATATACCAATCGTATTGAATGACTATCGTTGGCTTAGGTCAAAAGTAACATCATTTCAAGATTGTCATTAGCCTGTCAGTTTTAAGCTTAACGTATAAGTTGAGCCAACACTTTTGTTTGAGGAGTTCCCGTCGTGGTTGAACCTGTTAAAAACACTAAATTTGATGAGTACCTAGAGTACCCTTGCCCGTTTACATTTAAAATTATGGGTTTAGCAAACGTAAACTTAACTGATCAAATTTTAGAAAAGTTACAACCTATCGCTCCGGGTGATTATGCGCCAAAAGTAAAACCGAGCAGTAAAGGTAACTATGAGTCAGTCACTTTAGTAGCCACAGTAACAAGCGGCAAACACATTGAAGAAATTTACAACGTGATCAGCAATATCGATGACGTGCGCCATATGCTTTAAGCTATAGTTGAGATTTGTTGTGAGCGAAAACACCCTAATCGTACGCCAACTGGGTCGTCAGCGTTACATGCCGATTTGGCAAAAAATGCAAGACTTTACCGACACCCGTGATGAAAATACGCCAGATGAAATTTGGTTAGTAGAGCATGAAAGTGTATTTACCCAAGGCCAAGCCGGTAAAGATGAGCACTTACTCGCCCCAGGTGACATTGAAGTGATTAAAGTTGACCGCGGTGGACAGGTGACTTACCACGGCCCTGGTCAGCAAATGATGTATGTATTATTTAATTTACGTCGTTTAAAAATTGGGGTGCGAGAGCTAGTTACTTGGCTTGAAGAGTGCATCATTGAGTCCCTTGCAGAGTTCGCCATAGATGCATACGCGAAAGCGGATGCCCCTGGTGTTTACGTTAACGACAGTAAAATTGCCTCTTTAGGTTTACGAGTTCGTCGTGGCTGCTCATTTCATGGCTTGGCATTAAATGTTAATATGGATCTAAGTCCATTTTTACGCATTAACCCATGTGGTTATGCGGGCATGAATATGGTGCAAACTAAAGAACTAAATGGCCCTCAAAACCTTGAAGCTGCAGGTGAAGGGCTGGTAAAACACATGATCAAGAAGCTTAATGCAACACAGGTTAAGCATACTGAAGGGTTTGAAAACGAATGAATAAACCAGTCAAAATGGAACCAGGTGTAAAACTACGCGACGCAGAAAAAATGGCGTTGATCCCCGTTAAAGTTTTACCAACAGAAAAAACCGAAATGCTCCGTAAGCCAGAGTGGCTTAAAATTCGCTTACCTAAGTCAACCGAGCGGATTGACGGCATAAAACAAGCAATGCGTAAACATGGCCTTCACTCTGTATGTGAAGAAGCTTCGTGTCCTAACTTATCAGAGTGTTTTAACCACGGTACAGCGACCTTTATGATTTTAGGGGCTATTTGTACACGTCGTTGTCCATTTTGTGACGTTGCACATGGTCGCCCATTAAAACCTGATGCCGCTGAGCCTGAAAAGCTGGCACTGACCATTAAAGACATGAAGTTAAGCTATGTGGTTATTACTTCTGTAGACCGTGATGATTTACGTGACGGTGGTGCTCAGCACTTTGCTGATTGTATCCGCGAAATTCGTAAGCATAATCCAGAAATTACCATTGAGATTTTAGTGCCCGATTTTCGTGGCCGTATGGACAGAGCGTTAGAAATTTTAATTGAAACGCCGCCAGATGTATTTAATCACAACCTAGAAACGGCGCCACGTTTATACAAACTTGCGCGCCCAGGTGCTGACTATAAATGGTCTCTTGAATTATTACGTCGCTTTAAAGAAGCCCATCCTGAGGTTAAAACAAAATCAGGCTTAATGGTTGGCCTTGGTGAAGAAATTAGCGAAATCGAGGAAGTACTTCGCGATTTACGTGCTCATAACGTTGATATGCTTACTGTAGGGCAATACCTACAACCGTCTAAGCATCACTTACCCGTTAAGCGTTACGTGCCACCAGCTGAATTTGACGCATTAAAAGAATATGCTGATGAAATTGGCTTTACACACGCCGCTTCAGGCCCGTTTGTACGTTCAAGCTATCATGCAGATCAACAAGCAGCGGGTAAAGAAGTAAAGTAATCTCTCGCAATGTATAAAAAACCGCCATTAGGCGGTTTTTTTGTTTTTTAATAGTTATTTTTACTGTTTATAAAATAACGTTAGGTTAAAGCAAGGTTACTTGAGATAATTATGCTTGAACCCATTATTTAGGTTATATATGAAATTATTAGTTCGTAACTTATCACGTGCCACTACTGAGCATGAACTTCGTACGTTATTTACGGCTCACGGTAAAGTGACCACCTGTAACTTGGTACTCGATAAAGAAACAGGCCAATCTAAAGGCTTTGCCTTTGTAGAAATGCCTAATGACATTGAAGTTAAGGGCGCAATAAAAGCGCTTAATCAAACCACAGTAGACAAAAGCAAAATCCGTGTAAAACTAGCAGATGCTTAATAAGTAAAAAATTGAGATGTTGGAAGTTAACACATACTTTCAATGTTTAACCTCAATTTATATTGCTCAAAGTTTTAGTTATAACGCTTTGAGCAATATAATTAATTGGGTTTATACCTGAGTCAAAATCTCCTTTAAGACCTGCTGCTTACTTACTATATCCTTGTATAAGGCAAATTGGTTTTTTGCGCGATCTAAGTTGTGTCTCTTATGCTTAACGCTAAAGTAATTATCACCATCTATATAATCAGTTAAAAAGCGTAAGCCAATCATAAAGGGCATTACTTTAGCACCTAACCAAAAGCTTTGTTTCTCGGCGGGTGTTAATACCCCCTTTAGTGGCTCAACATAGCCTTTAACAATCGCTGCAAAAATATCTTCACGAACACCTACCTTTTCAAGCGCCGTTGAATCTTCTTGCTCTGCAGAGCAAAATGTTCTGACCATATCGCCAAAATCATTAAGCCAATAACCAGGCATACAGGTATCTAAATCTATCACCGCTTTTGCATTATTAGAGTCTAAGCAAAATAGCATGTTGTTTATTTTAGTATCGTTATGGCACACACGAATAGGCACTTTTCCCTCAAGGGCATTAAGCTCATCGATAAGTGAAAGCTGCGACAGGCAAAAATCAACCTCTTCCTGACAATGAGCCAAACGTTTATGAGGATCGGTGCTAACCACTTGCTTGAAGACTTCTGCACGCATGGCCAAGTTATGAAAATTAGGAATAACCGCATGTAAATTGTTCGCGTCAAAGTCTTGTAGCGCTTGCGCAAATTGGCCAAATGCATTGGCCGCTGTTTGTGCCTGGCTAGCAGTATTAACCACATCTTCACTGTAGCTGCCACCAATAAACTCAAGTGCTCGCCAAGTATCATCATCATTATTAACTAAATAGTCATTCTGAGTCGTCGCTACATGGCGTACTATTGCTAGATTGAATTCACCTGCTTGTTGTTTTTTACTTAAGTGTTGCTCTATTAATCGCGCATTATCAACAAGTAACTGTGGTTTTGGAAACACCACCGTATTGAGCTTTTGTACAACCAGTGACCGCTTCGAAGTACTTAATAACATAGTAGTATTTATATGCCCACTGCCTATGGGTTTTATGCTCGCATGCTTCTCGTCAAGGCCAAAACTCTCAGATAAATAAACTTCTATAGGAACTGTATTCATTTTCTACTTCACTCTTTTCGCCCAAGGCGACAATAATTTTTAACGCATGTAGCGGGTTATTTAACATGCTAGATTGATCATATTTATAATAAAATTGGTACTACCATCTTTATGCTTGACGTAATGCGCACAAAGTAGCCGCAATGTTTGTCAGTTCTGATTTATAGGTAACACCAAACCAAGGCTCTTTTGCAGTGTATACAAATACAGGCTTTGCTTTTACATTAATAGCTTTCTGGATTTGATCAGGTAAGTAGTACTCTTGCTGAGTATTCACGTTATATTGCTGTAAAAACGTTTCAAAGCCTTGTTGCAAATAGTCAAACAAGCAAGGGGTTATCCCCCAAAAGCTCATAGAGCCAAGCGCATTTGGGCTAACTTTTTCACGTAAACCCTGTGGGTTATCGCCAAAAATATGCTCAGATTCTTGTTGAATATTCAAATACTCGGTTACGGCAACAAGCTTTCCATTCGCAATATTACATACCCCACGATTTACACCACCGTGCTCAGAAAGAGTATCAATAATCGGATACCCTACCATTGCCCATTCAGCGCTTTTTTTGAAATGCTCACTAAGCAATAAAAATGAAGACGCGCCATAATAATCGTCTGCAGTGATCACAATAGCGGGGTTATTAATGTGGGCTTTGGCACACAACAGAGCATGACCTGTGCCCCAAGGCTTTACTCGCTGGCAAAGTGTTGCTTTAAATTGTTCGGGCACCTGTTCAATGTGTTGCTCCACCAGCACCACATCAAGATCACTAGGTAATCGGGGCAAAATAGTACGCTCTATTTCACTGCGTACCGCTTGGTTTATGATCAGCACCACCTGCGTCACGCCTGCAGCATGCGCATCAATAATACTCAGCTCCATAATAGTGCAATTTAGCCTTGGAATCTCTGCAATTTGTTTATTGCCACCAAAGCGACTACCTAAGCCTCCCGCAAGTACAATCAAACTCAGTTGATGTTTTTTCATTTAGAGACTGCGCATTTAAGAGGGTAATTTACCAAGCCAAGTTTGTAACCAAGGCTCGGTGACAGGCCACGGCTCAAAGTCTTCACAAGCATCAATTTCTAATCGATTACCTACAGGTTTAGCTTGTAAGTCACGTAATAGTTCATCAAAGCTACGCCCTGCACCGCAAAACGTATCACCATAACTTCTATCACCCATAGCCACAATGCCAAATGGCTTATTCGTTAACATTGGAAAGGTGTTGTTAAGCTGATTATAAAGCTCTGCCAAGTTAGCGGGTATATCACCTTGGCCTGTTGTTGAGGTAACAATTAAAATATGCGATGCATTTTTTATATCTTCTAAATTTGGCTCTGCGAATACGCTTACCTGATGGCCGGCTTGCTCAATGGTATCGCTCATTTGCTCACTTAAACGTTCAGCACCACCGTACACGCTGCCTACAAAAATACTAATATGTGCCATTAATAATCCTTTTCTTCACTTGGCCACCCTAACTGTTTGCAAATACTCAACATTGCATCACCTAGAGGCGCTTTAATTATTATCGATTCATTACTATAAGGATGAACAAAACGCAGTTCTGTAGCAAATAACATTAATCGTCTAAGAGAAAAGTGTTCTCTAAAAAACTGATTGTGCTGGTTATCACCATGATTAACGTCGCCAATTATCGGTAATGACAAATGCTTTAAATGGCGGCGAATTTGATGTTTACGCCCTGTTTTAGGGAAACACTCTACCAAAGAATACCTAACTGTTGGGTATTTTCCTATGGGGATAGGCAATGCAGCTTGATGCAAACAGTTAAACTGTGTTTGTGCTTCTTGAGCAGCCTTATCCTGATCGGCAAATTTATCAGCGATTTTGTCTAGCTCTTCTTTTAACGGTTTATCTAAAAAAACAGATTCAGGCGCAAATCCGCGTACTAAAGCTAAATAACGCTTTGCAATCGTACCCTCAATAAACAACTGATTCATATCACGCGCGGCTTCTGAGCTTAAAGCAAACAGCAACACACCCGATGTCGGCCTATCAAGGCGATGCACAGGAAACACATGCTGACCGAGTTGATCGCGTAGCATTTGCATTGCAAATTGAGTTTCATGTTTATCTAAAAAGGAGCGATGAACGAGCAAGCCCGATGGTTTATCAATCGCTACATAATGCTCATCTTGATAGAGAATGTTCAATTCATCATATTCAACTGGCGCTGGACGTTCTGTCATCAGACTCTCCTAGCAATGAATCTATTTGCGTCAACAAAGAAATAATCTCTTCGCTACCGGATTTATCAGTGAGTGTCATTTGCGCCATAGGAGCAATTGCAAAATTACGTGGCAACGCTTGTTTCATTGTAATAATCTGCTGAATTTTTTCTATAAAGACAAACTGTAACCACTGTTCAAATGTAAGCGTATCATGGCAAAAAGGGACGCTTGAATGCAACAATGCAGGGTCAATCGGTTCATTTTGCCAAAGCTTATGCTTTTTAAGTAGCGCCGTTAATTGTGTTAAATAGAGTTGGGTTTGCTCAGTCATAATCACCCTTTACTTTGTATATTGCACAATTATACCCTGTTCCCTCAACAGTCGCTATGGCGTATAATTAGCATAATTTTGTAGTAAAAACAGTTGGAAATTCATGAGTGAACATATAGCCACATTAGGCCAGCTTTTAGACGGTGCAGGCACTCAATGGCGTGCTTTTGACATTGGCAGACACATTACCAAGCTTGATAAACAACAATTTTTAGCTGTTGAACAAGCGCAAGTTCCTTACCCTTACCCATTAGCAGGCCATGCATGGCTAGCAATTCAATTCTGGGATAGTAAAGCCAGTAAAGAACCTTATGTTTGGTTTTTAAAATTTCCACTTGATGAACAAAGTAAACTTGTTAGTGCCAGCCGCGACCATTTTGCAGATATGGTAATTCAAGCACTAGGAACAGAAATTACCGGCGAACAAGCCGATGGCAAACTCGATAATAACCCGTACGTATTTACCCCTAACGCAAATAAATTAGCAGCGTTTAATGCGCAAGTTAAAGTGTTATTAAAACAACCAGCCTCACAGTATTACGAACATGCCCAGCTTTATTTTAGTGGCCAGATTGGTTTTGATAATTGGCAAAGTGTGGCACTACAAGGCATTGCTGATTTTGCTTATCGCCTCAACAGTGCTGATAACTTAAAACACTTACACGCTGCGTGGCCTAATTTACCTGTTGAAGTATTACAACCATTAAGCGCAATGCTTGAACACATCGAAATACCACCCACGTTAAGTGAGTTAATGTTAAGTTATGGACAAACCGCTCTTAAGAATAATGATGTGGTTACGGCTTCTGCCGCGCTTCGCGCCATATCATCAGGGCAAGCAACAGGGCTTAGCGCACAACTGGTTGACTGCGCTTTAGAATCTACGCTTGGGCAAGACTCAGACATTTTATTAACTATTGCAGGTCGCTGCTTTAAACAATTAGAAGAGCCACAGCGTTTGCATGTATTTATGGATAACTGTGCGCACCATGAGAAAATAGCTGAGTTATTTCCCAGCATTTTTGCAGATTTAGTTGCAATTCCAACTATTCGCCCACATTTATTAGCATTACTACGTAAAGAAAACAGAAGCGAGACGTTAGCTCGCGCAATTGGAAGGTTATTCTCTTAAATGGCTAGTTTATGGACGTTCATACTTATTGGGGCTGTAATTTATTTTTTTTGGCTAAATCGTAAAATAGCCGAAGCAGCGAACGTTCATGCCAAACGCCAAAGTGAGCAATTGCAGGTGCAACTAATGAGTGTGGCTTGTAGCAAGCGTCGGTTTGGCATTTTAAAAAGTGGTAAACCGGGCATGAAAAGTGAATTTATTTTTGAATTTTCAAGCGATGGTGAAAATGCTTATCAGGGAGTGTTAATCATGGAAGATGAAAAGCTAAAAAGTGTGGTTGTGCCACCACATAAGATATAATTTTTGTAAACAAAAAACCAAGGCGTAACCTCAGTTACGCCCTAATTGCCAACATCCTGTAAGGTATCCTTTACCTGATCCTTGTTTATCATCCACTGAACGAGCAAACTACCGTGTTAGCTCTCCATTGCATCCTGCAATATCCTCTTGCCGCCTTGGCCGTCCTGCGTAAACTAACGCTCCTGCAATATCCTATCGCATCATCCTTGGTATCCTTTAAATAGCTCCTAGCTATTTTAGTACTTCATGTACTTCCTGTTTCATCCTTGCATCCGTGTTAACTTGTCCTTTGCGCTTCCTGCTAGTCACTACTATGATGCCTGATTCCATATCCATGGCATTAGCTCAGTCATTGAGCTATGTCGTCTTGACAAAGTAAAGTTTAAAGCAAACGGCTGGGTATAATAGTGAGGAAAACTAAAAAATTTAATGTCACAAAATTGAAAAAATAAAAATAGCTATAAATAACAGAAGCTTGATGCTTATAAACGGATAAATAATGGATTTAAACTGACAAAGAGCACACTAATGTAGGATATATCTCACACTGGTGTGCCCGATTTGGAACATAGGCTTACAGATACGCCATTATGAACAACTACCTTTATTGAGCATTAGCAACTTTAAATAGTAATTCACCCTTAACTTGGTTAAATGAAAGTTGTTTAAAGTGCTCAAAGCCTTGCGATTTAAAAAATTGCGTATGCTCGTCACGAGTCACAAATACCGCTATACCAGAAGATTCAGGATTATCGTGTATTAAGCCATCTAAACCTTTAAGTAAAGTGCGACCAAACCCTTGCCCGTGAAAGTGTGGATCAACCGCAATAAACGCTAAAAAGTAATAATTCCCTTGCGGCTTTAAGGCGTCACGAATGGTTTTTTCTTTTTCAATTAATTGATTCGTTTGTAAATAACCTGCACTTAGCATCAGCTTTAATCGCCAATGCCAATAACGCTCAGCTTGTAATTGGCTATTTGACTCAAACACACAGGCAACCGCTTTTAATTTATCATTACGGTAAAGGCCAATTAAAGGCTGCTTCTCTTGCCAAAAGCTACTGAGTTCCTCACGGATAAGTGCACGTAATTTTTTTTCATAATCGAGCGGGTTGTCTTCGTTATACCCAAGCAGAGTTTGTAAAATAGGATCGTTTTGATATGCCTGATATATCAGGCTGGCTGCTGTGCTTATATCCTCTGGTGCAATATGCTGAACACTAAAGGCGTCTGTCGATTCTGCTGTGGCTGTCATTTTATTTCCTTTATTACTTTACACCCCCATCGTTACGCCAAGTAACGCATAAGAGATTAATTTTGAACTACAACGATGACCAAATACTTATATAACTATATACCCAAGAGCAATAAATAAGCGAATTTACATTTTAGTTAGTACGTTCATCCACTGCATTGAGTCAGATCATGCTTTAGCGACTTACTATTGAGTAAATAAAGCGTAAATTCAGTAAGGGTTAAACTGGCTAGATATACCATTCCCCCCTAGAGTTAATAAGTACTAAGTATTAATTCATTTAGGAGCATTATTATGGATACAACAAAACATACTATTAATACCTTGTTCGCCCAACTAGGACTACCGGATTCAGAAGCGCAAATAGATGCATTTATTGCCTCGCACTCCATTGCCGATACAACCTTGTTGCAAGATGCTCCCTTTTGGGATGAAGCCCAACAACATTTTATTGCCGAATCGCTAGCGGTTGATGGCGATTGGAGTGAAGTAATTGATGAACTAGACGTACGGCTTCGTCAAAAATAATTAATTTAATGCGCATTTTAATGTGCCTTAGCCACTTTATTGATACCATACCCGCTCGCAGCGCCTATGTTGCGAGCTTACTTTATAAAAGAGTTATAATTGAATGAATGCTGCTGTATTTGAAGCTATTAAAGTCCTTCTTGATGAAGGCAAAGTTCCCACTGTTGCACTAACTAAAAGTCGTTTAACAACACCGACCCCAATGCCGGTTATTATTGCTGCGGTGAGTCAATATAAGAATAATCCTGATTCAATTTATAATTTAATGAAAACCCCAAAGCAAAGTGTCAGTAATGAAGATCAGAACAACTCTCAATTAGATAGAATTGAGCAAAAGTTAGATCAATTACTGACATTACTCGCGCCAAAATAATTTGAGACTATAAATGTTTGTTGTTGATTTAACATTTGACTGCTACCAAGACACCACCTTAGAGCAAGCCGAGCAAGCAATAAATCGCTTGGTAAATGCATTACGTTTTAATGGCCAAATCATTGGAGAAGAATTTCCGACGGTTTTGAAAGATGGCTATTTTATCACTCGCGTTATGTGTCCGACCGAGGATGCTATGCACCCACTTAACAACAGTGCATTTGTAAAACACAGTGTTGAAAAGCTACATGATGCAGGCTTGCTAGCACCTAAAGTAAAAATAATAGGTCAAGACATTCATTCAAATGGAGCCGATGGCTGTAAAGAGCCCTCAAGCTATATTTTATATACTACTTATGTGCATACTTGCAGCCCACTGTATTGTGGCGATGATTTTTTACCCGTTCCGCTATTTAATATTCCGGCAATTGCCAATGGCGATTATAAAACCCTGATTAAATGGCAAGAAGATTGGCAAGCATGCGATCAAATTCAAATTAATGGTGCAACTCGCTGTGAATTTCCTGCGTTAGAGGAAATAGCCAGCACACAAAGTGATTTGTATCGCCGAGGTAAAGACATTAGCAAACGCATCAGCTTTTTAACTAAAAAGCCTGTTTACTATTACTTATACCGTGTAGGTGGGGTTGATAAAGCCTCAGAGCTTGAACGAAAATGCCCAAGTTGCCAAGGTGAATGGAAATTACCTGAGCCGTGGTTTGGATTATTTGATTTTAGGTGCGAGCCGTGTGGTTTAGTGTCTAATATTTCATGGGATTTTCAATAAATCCCATGAAAAAACGAGCGAAGTGTTGCATTAAACCAGCAACACCTAATTATTTAAACTGTTAATGTAGCAATAAACTCACTGAGGTTATTAGCCAACACATGATGTGGCTTTTTACCTACATATTCTAAGCACACTTCCCCTGTTTCCACTAATACCGTAACAAGTAAATCATCTTGATCAGTTAAACCAATAAAAACGCTCGGCGCTTGCTTTAGCTTTCGCTTCATTAAAACATGACCCGTGATATTTTGCTGCAGTAAGTCAAAATCATCCTCATTCCACGCTTGTAATAATTCCACTTGATGACCATCAACGCTGGCTAAAATACTGCCAGCAAACATATGGCCATAAAACTGGCTAAGTTCATCAGGAAATTCAAGCTCTAATGCGTTAGCGAGGTTAATGAGTGAACCTGCAGGCTCCCTCACTACCGCTTGCCATTGAATCATACCGCTCTCATCGGCAGTGCCTATTTCACAAGGGCTTGGCCATTGCTCATCGTGGGCAATGAGTGGCTGCTTTTGTGTATTTTTGATGGTTTTTTCACTAAAGCGTTGGTGAAGTTGGGCTAATTGCATTGCAACAGACATACTGTGAAACTCATTTAATTTAGATATAATGTTCCCATTGTAACTATTTAAGAGCAAACATGACAGATTACAGCAATTCTCCCGATCTTAAAGGCAGCGTACTTGGTCAATCTACTGAGTATGTAGATCAATACACGCCCAGCTTGCTTTTTCCTATTGCTCGCAAGCTTAATCGCGACGCGTTGAGTATTGATGAAGCCGCATTACCATTCAAAGGCCAAGATATTTGGACCGGTTACGAACTATCTTGGTTAAATACCAAAGGCAAACCACAAGTTGCGGTGGCTATATTTACTTTCGAATGTCAAAGTAGTCACATTATAGAGTCAAAGTCGTTTAAGCTTTATCTGAACAGCTTTAACCAAAGTCGCTTTGGAAGTATTGACATTGTTAAGCAACATTTAATTGACGACTTATCAAATGCGGTAAACAGCCCGGTAAAGGTAACCTTATACAGCGCTGATGATTATAATTGTATTCCTTGCACACCGCTTCCAGGTGAGTGTATTGATGAGTTAGATATTGAAATAGATAACTACCATATTGATGCACATTCTCTAAAATCACAAAGCGATAAAGTGGTTAGCGAAACCTTGCATAGTCACTTGCTTAAATCGAACTGTTTAATTACTTCACAGCCGGATTGGGCCAGCATTATTATTCGTTATACTGGTGAGCAAGTGTGTCGTGAGTCATTATTACGCTATTTAATTTCGTTCAGGACCCATAATGAGTTCCATGAGCAATGTGTGGAGCGTATTTACAGCGACTTAACCACTCAGTTGAATATTAAAGAGCTTGAAGTGTATGCGCGCTATACGCGTCGTGGCGGCCTTGATATTAATCCATATCGCTCAACTCATCATAACGATACCCCTTTTGCGGTAAAGATAAACCGTCAATAAGCTAGACAAAAAAGGAGCCTGAGGCTCCTTTTTTTAATCGTTAAGTTGCTTAGTTGGCACAGGCATTCCACACACATCAATGTAATTATGGCTATACGCAAACCATCCCTCGCTACGACTACCTCGTGCTGAAATTAACTGTTTAAATGCATCTGAGTCTGTTTTCATTACTTTAAATCGGCTGCTATCGCTGCTAACGTCGGCTAATACTTGTAAGTCTGTAATAGGGTTAAACTCGCTACCACCTTTAGGTGTGCGCGCTAGCTGATGAAAATGCGCCATACCTGTCAGTACTCGCCCAAATACGGTGATATTTTTATCTAAATAACGCGGACCTTGCCCTATGGTGACAAAAAACTCGGTGCTAGCACTATTTATATCGTTGTCCCGTGCCATTGCAAATACACCATGACAATGAATTTGCCATGTTTGATCACGTGTTTCATTTTGCGCTACCGCAAAACCATTTAAAAACCCGGTTATTGGTGCATAACCATCCTCACCCATCTCGGTGATCAAAAGTGGCTCTGTGGTGGTTAAATAAAACTCTGCAGGTACCGTACTCTTTTCAGTTTTAGCTAGCTTTTTACCCGTGCTGTCACCACCTTGAGCAACAAACCCCTCAACAAAACGATAAATATGAGTACCCTGATAAAAGCCCTGTCGTGCCAATTTTTTAATATTAGCACTGTGTTTTGGCGCAAGCGCGGGATTGAGCTCAATATAAGCGGCACCGGTAGGTAGCGTTAGTTTTAAAATATTCTCAGGGTTAACCCATCGCCATTGCTCATCCGTTGCAGATGCAATAATCTCACTACTGGTTAGGCTTTTAACCGGCGCTGATGGCAAAATGCTTTGCTGAGCACATCCGCCGAGCAAAGCCGATGCTAAAACAGTGATTACAAATTTTTTCATACCTTTTCCTTTTTATTATTGGTATTAGTATTGGTAGATAAAAATTAATCCCAATTAAATTTATACAGTATGTCGACGTTTTGATACAAGCCACTGGTTATTTCTATATATAACTTCGACATAAGCTGATAACGCACCGCCACTTCACTAAGCGACTCAAATACCCCTACGCTATATTTAACCTGCAAACTCGGTGCAAGATAACCTGATATTTCTACTTTTGTTTGCTCGCCACTGCCTTTAGAGCTTAAGCTCACATCTGACAAACCAAACGATTCACCCACTTTAGACACTAAACTTTCGCTTCTGCTCACTCCTTGAGAAAGTAATAATTGAGCTAACATCGCATCGGTTGAACTGTCGCCCTCTCCTAATGGTTGACCATTGAGTAAATACGCTAAGGCTTGCGCTTGGTCCATACCCGGCTCAGAAAACACTTTTAAATTTGGCTGCTCAACACTACCAGTTAAAGTCACACCGGCAATCACACCGTCAGCGGTATTGTTTGGGTTACGAATAGCTTTAATATTTAAATGAGGTTTATCTATTGCGCCACTAAAACCAATTTGCCCGGTTCTAATTATCAAGTCTTGGCCAAATGCCAAGTAAGTTCCTTCAATTAAATTAAGTTCACCAATGGCAATAATGGGTGAATCTTGGCTCATTTTTATATCCATATCACCCACTACTTTAGACTCAAGTCCGAATGAGGCTACTCTTACATCATTTTTAACTGTTACTTTTAAATCAATATCGTAGTCAAATGGCGCTTTTTTTGTACTTTGCGTAGTTTGATCTAGAATAATTTCATCATCACTAACCTGTACAGCCCCCTCTGGCAGCTCTTCAATTTCTATTCGCCCATAAGGCACCACAACATCACCTGCCAGCTTAAGTGCGTTGTCGGCTAAACTTATTTTTAACTCAGGCGATACTTTAAAAACAACGCCTTGTTGTGCCCTCACAAAAAACTCACTACCGACTAAATTCATGTTTACAGCTGGTTGCTCACCTTGCCAATCAACATTACCGGTTAATTTTACCTGTCCGCCTTCTGGATCATTTAAATCCCCTTTTATAGTGGCGGTAGATTTATTAAACACCACATTAATATTGGAGTTTTTAAGGGCAACAGGCAGTTGCTCACCCACTAAGTTAATATTCTCAATATTTAAATTCCCCTCTAGCAAGGGATCTTTGAGTGTGCCAGCTAAGGCAACTTGCCCACGAATGGCGCCATTAAGCTGCTCGAGAGTGTTTAAAAAAGGCTGTATATCCGACAATAATATTTTATCAATTTGAATATTACCGTTAAGCGTTTGCTTATTTTGAATATCATCAATATCAACTTTGGTTGTTACTTTACCCAATACACTCGATTCTAAGTTAGCTTCGATTTGGCCGACTTTAGAATCAGAGAAAGCACTTATGTTTAGCGTTTCTATAGGTAGCTTCAATCGGTCTTCTTCGTTAATAAGAACCGCGTTAAGCCCTGATGAATTTAAATTAGCGCGTAGAGTTTTAAGTGCGCCAGCTTGCCAATTAGCAGCAAAATCGCCAGCTATATCACCACGAGTTATTACATTATCTGGTAACCAATGTTTTAGCTCTTGCAATGAAAGCTTGGTCAGTTTTACGTTAAGCTGACCTAATTCGCGGGTTTGATTTAACCTATCAATACATAACTTACTATTACTTGATTGCCAACAATGCGCACTCACATCAAAGTCGCCCGTTTTCGAATCTATTGTTACGGCTATATCTTTAGCGTTTTCAAAACTAAGCGTTTTATCACTTACACTAATATTACTGAGTTCACCTTGCCAAATCGCGTTAGCAAGTTTGCCATTTAGTTCAAACGAGGCAGCCCCAGCATCAGCATCAATAGATGCACTCAATTGATGATCGGTTTTATCACCACTGCCGACTATTTCCACTTTATTAATTTGATGATGCATAACACGCGCTGAATCAAGACTAACGCTGATATCTGTTTGCCAATCGGTAGCGGTGTCTAACTGTGCTTTTAACGCCAACTTATTAATATTAATTTCGTCATAAATAAACTGCTCTAGCTTTAACGCTAAATCAACTGCAGGCGTCAACCGCTCGCCTCTTATACTTAAATCGGCTTTACCGTTAGCAATAAACGGAAGCTTTGCCTCATCATTACTTTGCAGCGCAATTGCCCCATTAATCTGCCATTGCTGATCAACTTCACCTGTTAAAGTTAATCTGTTTGTACCGCTACTAAGGCTAAATTTATTTACAGTGGCTTTAAGTTCATCATTTAAGTTAAATTGAGCAACAAAATTAAGCGGTACATCATTTAGTAACCCGCTTAATTGGGTATCATCCATACTTAACTGCCAGCTATTTGAACTGGCAACAAATGCCCCTTTAAACTGCCCTGAAATATCGCTAGTGAGTGTGTCAGTAAGGTATTGCGCTTTTAAACTCGATAGCCCGCCGCTAAAGTTAGCACTAACCCCATTTTGCCAATCGACATTCGCTTGGATAGTAGCCTGACTATCATTCGCTTTAAGGGCTAAGGTTTTTAAGTTTACTTCGCTCAGTGAGCCATTAATTTGGCTGTGAAAATTCACACTTGGATACGCACCTAACTGACTATTACCAAATAATGCTAATTGGTAATCGTTGGCATTGCCTTGCGCGGTTAATTTTACGTCGGTTACCTTTAACTCTTTACTCGCTGTTTCAATAATCCACTGCTCTACAACGCCATTAATACTGAACGGATAATTTGATTGTTTAAGATTAGCCGTGGCTGCAAGTTGAAAAGGAAAAGATTCACTGCTTTTTATATCAACATTGAGCTTCTCTAAGTCTCCGCCTATTTGCATATTGGCATCATAACCATGCCCTTTTAGACTGATATCACCATTAATAGGTAAGCTGTCTTTGAGCTTTGCGCTAAGTGCTGTATTAAGCTGCCACTGCTGATAATTTGCAGACAATGAGGCAACGTTAATCTCAGAACCTATTAGCTTCATTTGTAGCGCAATATTATTTATTATATTTTGCTGTTCGCCTTTCTTTACCGTGAACTGCACAATATTAAACTGTTCTAGATAAATATTGAGTGGCGACATAAATGCGATATTAGGGAATGCTGGTAACTCAGTAATTGGGGCCGAACTGGCTGTATTTGCCCCAGGTTGCTCTTTTAAGGCGATTAAAACACTCGGAATATTCACGCTTTTAATTTGAATATCAGCACCTTGTGCTTTTGCAGCAAGCTCCAGATTATTAACAACTACGTTTGCACTTGGATGATTTAACACAAACTCAGTGACCGCTAAACGCTTAAGTGCAATATTAAATGGCAAACTGATTTGTTCCAGCTGTTCGCTAGGTGTATCAGGGGAATTAGATGACGATGCTGGTAAATTTAGTGTTATAGACCGAGCACTTAAGTTATCGATACACATACCATCGCAGTGCCACCAAAATAAATCTAGTTTAAGCTGCTGGGCATTAAGTAATAAACCTTCACGCTCAAAGCGCAAATTAAACGCATCATTATATAAAAAACGCCCATTTTTTATTTCAATTTTTAAGCCGTCAACTAACTTATTGGCGCTATAAGCAATTAGCTGATTACCTGGAGCTGTAAAAACAACACAAAACAATGTCACTAATACAGCAACAATTAAGGTGCTAAGTGCTGCCGTGACTTTTTTAAATACAGACATTAAATTTCAGGCCCTATGGTAATACTTAAACGAGTGCTTTTACTTTCTTTAGTGAGCCCCCATGCATGATCGACTCTTATTGGCCCTATAGGCGTTAAATAACGAAAACCAAACCCTGCACCAACTTCAAATTGCTCAGAAAAATCATTCGTTGCGGTCCCTCCATCCACGAACAACGCTGCTCGCCAGTTTTTGGCAAATTGGTAATTATATTCAGCCGTCGTCGCAATTAAATATTTACCACCGATGCGATCGCCATTGTCATTTTCTGGTGAGATTGATTGATAAGCAAAGCCACGCACACTTTGATCGCCACCAGCATAAAATCTTAATGAATATGGAACATTGTTAATGTCGTCAACTAACATGGCCCCTACGTTTGCTTTTAAAAACACAAGGTGCTTATTAAGATAAGTGCGCAACCATGCATGCTGTAATTGAGCCCTAACAATATTGGTACTAGATAGCACACTATCAAGCCCAAACTCTGCCGATATAGACCATTGCTCGCCCGAATAAGGGGTGGTGCCACCCTTCGATTGTTTTCGGGCATAACTGATACCTGGTAATAACATTTCTGTGGTGCGCTCTACCCCGTCGCCAATCCGATAGGTTTCTTGCTCACGTCTGATAAACGCAGTTCTAATCCATTTTTGTTCGGTTAGCCATTGCCTTTGCAGTTGTGCAGTTAAAATTTCACTGTAAATATCGTCGGCTAATTCATCCTCAAGTTTATAACCTGCTGATAAGCGCCATAAATCATCATTAGGATCATTAACCGGAATGGTATACGCCATAGAAATATCTTGTTGTTTTTTTGCAACATTAAGATTACTTTCTAAGTAGTGGCCCTGCTCCGTGATCCATGGTTTACTCCACTTAAACCGTACCTTTGGACCGAGCTCGGTATTAAACCCGCCACCAATTTCATAGCTATTAGCAGGCTTATGTAATACGTCCACTTTAATTGGTACTTGGCTGTTTTTTCTAGCTGAAATATCAGCGTAAACACGCACGCTAGTAAAATAAGGAGTACTCGATAAATCTAGGTTATAGTCAGCAATCTTAGATGCTTTATAGTGCTCACTTATTTTAAATGGGGCTAAAGAGCGAATGTATTTTTCTGCGGGGCTTTGATTGGTAATTAACACATCGCCAAAGCGATAACGTACACCACTTTCAATGGTAAAGGTAATAACGGCGCTATGCTTTTTTAATGACACTTCAAACTTTCGTGCTGGCCATTTAGCATCAAAGTAGCCATGTTCTAACAGCACTGATTCAATTCTTTTATAGGCTGCGCTATATACTCCATGATTTAAAATATCGCCTTGCTTTAACCCTATGCTTTCAATTACTTGCAGAATTGACGGGTCGTGTTTAGCTTCCCCGTTAACGCTAATATTAAGCGCCTCTATACGAGTTGCAGAGCCGCGCTCAATAGTGGCAACAAGCTCTCGCTCATCTTTATTAAATTCAATAGTCACACTTGGGCTGTAATAACCTAATGCCTTTAAGCTATCTTCAACTTGCGTTTTAGCGTAACGACGCAGTGAGCGTGTTGATTTTTCACCCACTAAGGGTTTTAAATAGAGTGCAACGTTGTTTTCTAACTCTCCACTAATTCCTTTTATTTCATAATCTTCAATTGTATTGTCAGCTGCAATAGCGAAAAAGCTCACAAATAAGCAAAAACAAATAACGGATTTTAAAAACTGATTGAACAAGTAATCATCCTTACTATGTACCCATAAAAAACAACGAACTAACAAGGCAATAATAGCATAGCGATAATGAGCCTAACATTAACTTAATCATTATCCGCGCTTAAACTAAGCGAATCTATTAAACCGTTGTGAGCTTAACTAAAAATTCTTGCGCTTTAATAATTTATTTTGGTTACAATAGCGCTAATGAGTAAACACTAATTTTATGAGTTTTAAATGCAATTTCCTGATGATGATAATGGCCAGCTTCTTGCTGAAATTTCCGCCGCTGGTGTAGATTTAAGTAAAATGCAACAAATTGATTTTTACATTTTATTTGAACAACAGACTGATGCCGAAAAATTTGCAACTGAGATTGTAAACGATGCATTAGTTCAAACTGCTGATGTTGAGAAATGTAAAGATACTGGCGTTTGGGAAGTAATTACCCATGTACAAATGGTTCCAGAACATGCTTTGTTAGGCCAAGCAGAACAATACATTGAAAGTATAGCGAACAGTTTTAATGGCTATGGCGATGGTTGGGGATTAGACGCAGAAGAAGCATAACCCTAATTTCATGATGAATGAGATACCCAGCTTAGCCTATCGGCTTAGCTGGTTTGCTTTTCTAAAGCTGCCTTTATAATCAAAAAGTTTATCTGCTACTTTCCAGCCATATTTTTTACTTTTTCGAGCAATCACAAAATCCGGTGGTATTAAATCAAACTGGGCTTTTATAACCTGATCTGCGCTGATAAATTTTGTTGGCGATTGGCCCTGAGCAATACGTTTACCAAACTGTTGATTAAAATAATACAGTGCCCCGTTGTTTGCTAAATCAAATACCTCATCACAACTGGCCCCGTCTTCATCAAAATAAGTAACTTTTAACAATTGCTCTTTAAGTTTAGTCACGCTCAAGCCGCTACAACGTAGCACTAATGCATCTTTGAGGTTTAACGCATTACGTAGTTTATCATCAGGATCGGCCATCACAGCACCACAGTCATGGCATTTTCGAGCAGCAATATCATTTTGTGCGCCGCACTGCTCACACTCTTTAAAACGAAAACGATAATCGCACTGTTCGCTTGCCCCGTCATCATCTTCAAGCAAACCTTGGCAACGCCTGCCAAAGTGCTCAACTACTTTGCCATCAGCATCTGTTTTGCCCCAAAATATATTGGCAAAGCCACACCCAGGACACAACACTTGCACGGGTTCATTATCGCTATCGCCTTTTTTATCGCCAACTTCTGGGTAGAATAAATCAAAGCCATTGCCTGCATAGTCAATCACTAAACAATCATCTTTACCCTCAGCTAACCTCAAGCCTCTACCGACAATTTGCTGGTATAAACTTACCGACTCTGTAGGGCGTAAAATAGCAATAAAATCAACATGGGGGGCATCAAATCCGGTAGTAAGAACGGATATATTCACTAAATACTTTAATTGTTTAGCTTTAAATTGTTTAATTATTTTATCGCGCTCGCTATTGGGAGTATCTCCGGTGATCAGTGCACTGTGATCCTTTGGTAAATAAGTCATTACCTCCTTTGCATGCATAACCGTAGCTGCAAATACCATCACCCCATGACGGCTCTCACTATATTGAATAATCTGCTGTAAAATTGTTTGAGTTGCACGGGTCGATTTTTTTAACAGCGCATTCATATCCTCATTGCTATATTGCCCAAATGCATTACTACTTAAAGATGAAAAGTCATAATGGCTAATCGCAGCATCAACCTCTTTAGGGGGAGTTAAGTAGTTATGCTTAATCATATAGCGCAAAGGTAATTCAAAAATACAGTGTTTGAATGGGCTCTCTTTATTGCCACGCACAAAGCCATGATAATGATGCTGATAAATCCATCCTAACCCTAGTCGGTAAGGCGTCGCGGTTAAACCTAATACTTTTAATTCAGGGTTGTGAGATTTAAGCGCATTAATAACTTTTCCGTACTGGCTTTTCTTTTCGCCATTTACTCTGTGGCACTCATCAATAATAAGTAGTGAGTAGTGCTCATTAAGTTTGTATAAATTACGCGATAACGACTGCACACTGGCAAAGGTAACTTGGTGAGTTAACGACTTCTCTTTAAGCCCTGCGGAAAATATACTCGCTTGCAAGCCAAAGCTTTTATATTTTTGAGCATTTTGCTCCACTAATTCTTTTACGTGCGCCAACACCAATATTTTTTGTTTAGCAATACGCGCAAGTTCAGCTATCACCAAACTTTTACCCGCACCTGTAGGTAAAACAATAACAGCAGGTTCGTTAGTTTTTCTAAAGTGTAAAACGGTGCGTTCAACCGCTTCGCTCTGGTAGGGTCTAAGGGTGTAGGTCATCAAAGGTAAGAATTCTTAATCTAATCAATGGTTAATTTTCAGAAAGACAGCTCTATTTCACATTCGTTTTAATATTTATATTCATAAATAATCAGCTAACTTTGAAACTATTTATAAATTTAGAGCACTATATTATGTATAAATATAAAAAAATACCCTTAATCAACATGATTAAGGGTATTTAATACTTACTGAGCTTACCAGCAATTCTAAGGAACTTTATTAGTATAAAATTTTTATACTAATAAATAGTAGCTTTAGAATTTGTAAGTAGCTTGTAGGTAGGCAAAACGACCTATATTGTCATAAATCGCTGAACCTGCGCCCGTACCAGTTGTTGAGCCCGGTAACCCACGATTGAATAAGTTATCAACACCTAACTTAAAGCCTACGCCGCTATCAAATTTATAAGCGACTGAAGCATCAGTTATAAAGTATGAACCGTAACGCATTTGATTTGAAGGATTCGGGTTTGTTTCGATAGACTTATGATCGTATAACTCAACACCGTTAATAAAGCGAGTGCTGAAATCTACAACAAGGTTTTCATATGTATAATCAACAGAGATACTACCCTGCCATGTCTCATCACCTAAAACACCTTCATAATCAGTGTAATTTTCTGGCTCAGCTGAGAATGGAAAGTCTTTTGCTTCAATCAAATAAGTACCAATAAAGCTAGTACCGAAGCTACCACCTAAAGCGTCGAAGTCATAGCCAAACTCAAAGTCAACACCCGAGTTAAGACTACGTGCGATGTTAAGCGCAAAACCTTTTAGAAGTGTAATTTCACTAGTATTAGGGTCACGCGTAATTAGTTTACAGAACTGGTTATCAATACCGGTTGGAGAATCTACACAACGATCGATAATTGTTTGGAAACCAATGCCACTGATTGTGTCATCAATATCAATTTCCCAGTAATCGGCAGTTACACTGAAACCCTCTAACCACTCAGGTTGGTACACAAGACCTGCTGTAATAGATCTAGATTCTTCTGGCTGTAGATCTGGGTTACCACCAACTAATGTCTCTAGCGTTGCACTATCATAATTTGAATCAAAGTCAGCTGGAACACCTAAAGCAGCACAGTTAGATTCGCGAATAGCTCGGCCTGCATCACTTAATTGTGCAAGCTCTGAAACTTTACAGCTATCGTCAACACCTGCGAAAGACTGACTTTGACCAGAAAATAACTCGTCGATATTAGGCGCACGCATTGCTTCAGATAAGGTAAAGCGAGCGCGTAACTCTGGTGTAATAGTCCAATCAAGACCTAACTTCCAGCTTGTTGCATCGCCAATAGTAGAGTAATCAGCGTAACGAACCGCGGTATCAAATACTAATGTATCTATTAGAAATACATCTTCAATCAGTGGCACTGATAGTTCGAAGAAAGCTTCTGTTACATCATAACCACCATCCGTTTCACCAAGTGCATTAAAGAATGTAGCCCCAGTTTTAGCAAAAGCATCTTCAATCGTCACACTTGTCTCATCACGGTACTCAACACCACCAGCAAAACCAACCATACCCGCTGGTAGTTCATAAATTGCCGAATTACTAAATGTTGCATTGAATACAGTTTGCTTGATTTCTGATGTACCAATTGAAGTCGTTGTCACATAGTCAATAGCTTCTTGGCTAATTGCTCCGTCACCCATTATATTTGCAGCAACACACCCATCAGCTCGAGCTGCTGCGTCACGACATACAATATTGTTATTGTCATCAAACACAGCGTCAATCGCATTAGCATAATTATCCATAATAACGTTTGCACCGTTAATACGTTCAATTTCTGACTTACCATGCACTAAAGAGATATCCATTGCCCAGTCATCACTGATATAACCCTGAATACCTGCTACAAACCGAGTTGTTTCACGAGTATTTTCTTCAAGACGACGACCTATATCGTTAAACATTTTGTTCACACCAATAAATGGCAAATCATTATCATCCATTAATTGTGCAACATCAGGTGTTAAAAATGCGTTGTCGCGTTGTATTAGGTTTGCACCAGAGTAAAAACGGAAGAACGGTTGGCCTACATTCTCGCCCTCTGTTTTAGAGTATTTAGCTTGAAAGTATGCGTTTAGCTCGTCTGTGACATCATAATTTGTTTTAAAATTAAAGTTAATTCGATCAAATTTAGGTTGTATCTCTGAATATTGACGTAGATTAATGTAATCACAACCCGGACTCGCACAAAAAGAGCCATCTGCAATCGGACCACTATAGACATCACCAAGGGTACTATCACCATTGAACTTGCCCATAATCCCACCAGTGAACGGGTTCCATACAGTACCTTGATTAGAAATTAGGTAGTAACCAGCATTTGGCATTACGATTTTATCTGGGTATTCTTCACTATCGAGTTGATCGTCAGGGCGAGCTTGACCTGTTACTACTTCATAAGGTAGCGATGCGTAGGATGTTGCAGTCCATGGGTTATCAAGCGCATTTAATGAGTCTTGTGCGTTGTACTCTAAAGAGAAAGCGGCATTACCACGGCCTTCTGCAAAGTCTTGGCCATAAGAGACAGTGAACTTTTCATTTTGATATGAGCTATTATCAGCAAAGCCTTTTGTTGCTGATACATTAAAACCTGTAACATCTTTTTTTAATATAAAGTTAACTACACCCGTTACCGCATCGGCACCATAAACAGCCGATGCACCACCAGTAATAATCTCGACTTTCTCAATCCAAGAGCTTGGAATGGTATTCGTATCTACTGAAGATGTACCTGGAGCACTTGCAACATGGCGCTTACCATCAACAAGTACCAGGGTACGAGCACTGCCCATACCGCGTAAATCTAGTAAGCTAATACCAGCAGTACCGATAAAGCGACCAGAGTTTGCAAGCGAATATGTAGTCGCTAATGCTGGCAGTTTATTTAATACTTCACCGATATTCATCGCACCAGTGCTAACCAAGTCCTCACCTGTAATTACAGTAACCGGTGATGGTGAAATTGCGCCTTCACGTAATATGCGAGAACCTGTTACTTCAATACGCTCTACTTTTTCTACATTTTCTTCTTCTGCAGCAAATGAACTAGCTGAGAAAGCAGCTGTAGAAGCTGCACCAAAAGCGATCGCTAAGCGAACAGCTTTTGAAACTTTGTTATTTATCATGTCAATTTCCCTAATATATTATTATATTTATATCTGATAAGTAACTTGCCGAAGAAACAACAAGCTAATAATCAGTTTACATAATTACAACAAATCAAACTCTAAATCAACAAAGTGAGACTAAATAATTATTCTTTTACTCATCTTAATTAATCATAATCTATGAGAATCATAGAGTTCATTCTTTTTGAGAGTCCGTATAAAATTCGAACTCAGGAATATCGTGTTTGTATATCGGCTTTCCTTTAAATAATATCTACACTTGATAGCCTCAATTTCAAAACTCAATGAACATTGTTAAATGGTGATAATTTTTTTATTAGGTAACGACGAAAACTCGGTATATTTAAGTACGCTAAATGCTTATGTAATTAAAAAGAGGCTCAAGTAAGTATCTTTATAACAACAAAAATCGCCTATTGAGCCACTAGTGAGGGCATCAAAATAGATAAAATGGGTAGTTATATTAAATATTGAATAGAAACTTTTGAATAATGGTGGTTAAAGTGAGAGTTACTATTACATGAAGAAGTATGTAATTTATCAAAGTAGTAACTCTCATTTTTCAGATTGATATATGAGGGATTTATCAATTAGTATGATATGCGTCTATCAAGATATTTACCTTAAGTGTTTAGCTAAAAATTTTTCCATTTTAGTATACAGTTCAAATTTATTTTCCTCTTTTTGAAACCCATGCCCTTCATTTTCTTTCAAAATCCACTCATCATCAGAAAGCTTAATTCCCTGTTTTTCTAATGCATCTTTTAGTAAGGTTGCATGCTTTTTAATTACACGAGGGTCTTTACCACCTTGAGCAATCATCAAAGGAGCTACAATTTTTTCTACATGATGCAAGGGGGACATACGCTTCATTAACGCTTCATCGTCCGGATCGCCTATTTGAATTTTCAGCAGTTCTTTTTGCGGCTCCCAGTGTTTTGGCATTGACTCGAATAGCAAACTAACGTCGGTTACCCCAACATAATTAATACCACATTTATAAAGTTCAGGAGTAAATGCAAGCCCTGCAACGGTGGCATAGCCTCCATAACTAGCACCGTAAATACATATTTTTTCGGGATCAACAATCCCCTTTTTTACCAAGTGATTTACAGTATCAGTAATGTCATTTTGCATTTCCGCTCCCCATTTACCTCCATAACCTGCTTGTTGAAACGCTTTTCCATAACCGCCAGAACCACGAAAGTTCACCTGAACTGTCGCATAACCTCTATTAGCAAAAAATTGCGCTTCTGGGTTAAACCCCCATACATCTCTAATGCCATAAGGGCCGCCATGTGGGTTTACAATTAAAGGTAGCTTTTTACCAACTGAGTTCTTAGGAGTCGTTAAATAACCTCTTAATTTTAAACCGTCTCGACTAGTAAATTTGATTGGTTTCATCGGTGACAATAATTCATTATCTAACCAGTCCATTCTTGCAACTAACGACTTCAACGTATTCTTTTTTTGATCAAATAAGTAGTATTGACCAGGATCTATATCGCTCGAAACAAAGACAATACGTAATGATTCATCTTCAGATTGACTGATAATATTAACTTGTTTACCAGCAAAGCTTTTTTCTATTGATGCCATCATTTCAGCTGTTTCTTTATCAAAATATACGGTTTCTGCGTAATCATCGACATAAGCTACACCAAGTAATTTCTCTTTTTTACGAGATAACATTAAATTAGTAACATCAACATCAGGATGAGCAAACACTAATTCACCTAACTTATTTGACTCTGGGTCAAAGCGATAAATTGCAGCAGTATCCCTATCAATATTAGATGCAACAAACATAGTTTTATCATCAAAATCAAAAGCTAATGGAGAGATATTTGCGTCATCTACATTAAACTCCTGCAACACTTTGAATTTTTCTTCAATTTTATTTTTATAATGCAATTGACCTTTTAAGCCTTCAATTGAGACAGCTGCACGAACTACTCCTTCATTATCCAGCATCCACCCTTGATAACTCCCTGGGTTTTTAGCAATAATTTGCATTTTATAATTTTTTTTACGCCTTTTATCCCACTTACTATCAAGCGGCAGTTTATAGAGATCTGGGGCTTTAATATTGCGTCCATTATATTGAACGATGATATGCTCGGGATCGTTCGGTAGTAAATGAACAATGCTCGCTGAACGAATACCCGAAGCGCCAACCTGAGATCCGACTAATTGAACAACTCTTGCACGTTTTGAATGAGCATTTATTTTATAAATGCTAAAAGCTTCATTGCCATCACTGTCTAAAGTAAAGACTATCTCTTTATCATTAGCCCAACTAAAGCTAGCTATATCTTGATCATCAAATTTAGTCACTGGCTTTGCATTTTTAAGACCATCTGTCTCAATTATTACTATGTTTTTACGGTTATTAATTGGCGAAAGTAATGCTATATATTTTCCATTTGGTGACAACTGCAGCGCTGAAAATTTAGCCGTTCTAAAAAAATCTTTTACATCAACAAAATCGCTTTCTGCATTCACCGTATGAACATATGAGCTAAAAAGCACTAGAAATATTAACTTTAATATTCTTCTCATAATACCCTCTATTCCCTATTACAAAGGTAATTATTGCCTATCTCTCAATCAAAAAAACCCCACTTAAAAGTGGGGTTTATTCATCAAGCTTATAAACAAACCTATATTAGAAAGTTTGTTCTAAACGAAGGTACATAGAGCGACCCGTTTGGTCATATAAAGACCAAGCTGAATCACGATAATCTCTAAATCCATCGTAGTATGTAGGAGCTTTCTTATCGAAAGCATTGTTAACACCTACAGAAATTTTAGTACTTGTTGGAGCAGTGTATGAAACCTGTAAGTTATGTTTAACATAAGTAGGTACATCTGCTAAGTAGTCTACGCCGTACTCTTCATTTCCAGAAGATTGCTTACCAACATAAAACATAGTCCAAGAAGCACTGAAATCTTCATAAGAGTAGTTAACTCCTAAATCACCTTTCCAATCTGGGTAATCTTGAAGACCGGCATAATCAAACGGAGCCGCTTCAGCATCAGTTTTCTCTTCGAATTTACTAACCTTTGATAGATTTAGATTAGCTCCAAAAATACCAAATGAAGTTTCGTAAGTATAACGTGTAGCAAAGTCGTAACCAGTAGTAGCAAATGATGCTTTGTTAATGTACCCAGTATACATGAAATCAATTTGACCTGATGGTCCGCGGTCTATTGCATCAGGAGTTGAACCTAATCCACCCTCTTGCTCAATACGAAGTAGCTCAGCATTAGTTACGCTATCAATTCTGTTTTCATAGTTGATATCATAATAAGTTAACTCAATTGCAAGACCATCCATTACATCCCATACAAAACCGAATGTCGTTGAGTCGCCTGTTTCTTCAGTTAAATTAGCATTACCACCAAACCAAGTCGCAACTTGCTCACCTGCATCACTACAGTATCCATCAAGAGCTACACCTGGATTTGCATCACAATATGCTGTATCACGTACTGTTGGGAAGCTTAATGCATAAGAAGAAAACATTTCGCCCATATTTGGTGCTCTAAAAGACTCACCCCAAGAACCACGTAATAATAGTGAATCAGTTGGACGCCAAGTAAGACCAACTTTAGGAACTACTTTATCGAAAGTAGTACTTCTTTCACCTAAGTTAGTTAGACCTGATTGCTCATACTTCTCGTAGCGAGTTGCAACAGTTAAATCTACATTTGCTGGAAAAGCTGCTTGAATCTCCATATATGCTGCTGTGCGGTCACGTTCAGCAAAAACGTCATCACCACCAGAACCGCCAGAGATAAAGCCGTTAGCAGACGCTGGGTCACTGATTTGAGTAAAATCGATCTGCTCAAATTCACCACCTATAACACCAGCAACCGAAAAATCACCATCTTCAAAAATTAGCGTTGACACTAACCCATCGATTTGCTGGCTTTCGTAACGACCTTCGTAGTTACCAGTATGAGCAGCATATTGGTATAAGTCATTCATTTGACTATTCCAATCATCAAAGCTCATGCCTGTGGTATTTAAAACGTCGTAATTACCTGTATCAAGCTCTGATTGGAACAGAACATCATTCACTAGGTTTCTACCGTAAGAGTTTGTTTTAGAGATACTGTTTTGGTAATTAATTTCCCAATCAAGACCGTTAGCAACATCTACAAAACCTTCAAGACCCAATACGATATCTGTAGTAACAACCTCGGTCTTTGTGTCACGTTCACCTAAAGGAACCGCACGAAGATAAAGTCGAATATCTTCCCCTTCAGGGTTGTATTGGTTATCTGCGCCCATGTAAATCGGTGATGTTGAAACTGGTGTCCCTGCAAAACGTGCATCAGTCTCATTAAAGCTAGCCATAGCGCGAGCATTGAATATTAAATTATCACTCAACTCATAATTGAACTTTGTTAAAAATGAATTGTTCTCTGAATCAGGGTAAAACTTAGTAACTTCACCATAACTATATGTACAGCGACCAACGCCGTCTGCATCTATACCATTTACTGTATTGGGCGCTGAGTCACAAAGCGAAGAGTTTGAAAGAAAGCTACCAGCGCCATTAATTTTATAATTTGGCACATGACTATATGAACTAAAACCTACATAATCATCAGATTTTGTTGCCCATACGTCTCTGTCGAAGACAGCATCACTCTTAGAGTTCTCATAAGTAAATATTATGTTGCCTTTATCTGAAGAGTAACCTGAAGTCAAAGAAAATGTTTTGCTTGTCCCACCTTCAACACTTGGTGATTCATATTCATATTTAGCATTTATACCTTCGAAATCTTTTTTTGTAATAATGTTAATTACACCTGCAACAGCAGAAGATCCATAAACAGCAGATGCACCATCACGTAAGATTTCAACACGTTCAACTACCGCCATAGGTATGATTGAAGTATCCGCAGATGAACCTGAAGATGAACTTGACCCTGGAAGACGACGACCATCAAGAAGAACAAGAGTAGCGTCAGAACCAAGCCCACGTAAATTAATGTTAGATTCTGCTGATGCACCTGAACCGTAACCTGAAACACCTTTCCACGAACCAAAGGAGTTTGCAGCTAGGTTATTAAGTACATCTGCAACAGTTGGCTCACCTGACAAGCTAATTTCCACAGCCGATAATACCGTTACAGGAGAGCTGTTTTCAAGGTCTACTTGCTTGATACGCGAACCTGTAACTTGAATACGCTCAACTTTGTCTGCGCCTTCCTCTGCAGCAATTGAGCTTGCTGAGAAAGCAGCAGTAGAAGCTGCACCAAAAGCGATCGCTAAACGAACGGCTTTTGAAACTTTGTTATTTAACATTTGATTCTCCCTAGAATACTATTTGTTTTTTATTTTCGACCACTTTTTGTTAATTAATTTGTGATCACGTCACAGATGATAATACTATGAACACAAGGCGGTCAACATTAAATTAACTTTAAAAGCACTTTGCATGACTTTTCATTATCATTTTTGGCGGTATTTTATTAGTTTTTTAAATTAATTTATGGATACGATTTAGAAACAAACTTGAGAATTAAAAACAACATCATGGTAACCAGTTGATTTTTATGAGTTTGAATAAATTATTTTTTTAAATTACGCTTTGTATTCTTTTTAGATAAAATTGTAACCAAGGCTACAATTGTTAATTTACCTTTAAATTTTTTATTCACCTTTGAAGTTTATAGGCGAATAATTAACTATAAAAGACTTTTTAAGCTCATAGTTAAGCTAAAACAACGAGGCTTGTGTAGATTCAGATGTTGTGTTTAATGCGCTTAATATCATTTGCGCAACAGGGTCGAGCTGTCTTTGAATGTACAGTGGGTAGTTCAGAGTGTTTTTACCGGTATAAAGCTCAGCGCCGGTTACTGCGTATACATATTCAATCACTTGCCCGCGTTTTATTTCAAACTCAGGATGATTCGCTTTATATTTTTTAACTGCTTGAACATGAGGAGGAATATTTTTAATATAATCGTTAAGGTGCTGCCCTAACCGCTTTCTATATACTAATTTACGGTCGAACTCACCATTATAAAGTTTTTGAGTGTAGCTATTTATAATATCGTGCAGTTGTTGTATTTCGAAGTTGTCAGTAAATAACGTCTCAAATAATTGTGTTTGAAACTCTTGTGCAAACTCAGTCCAATCACTACGTACCGTTTCCATACCTTTAAAGACTAACTTTTTTTCATTATTTTTGGTTACTTGCCCCACATAACGTTTTTTAGAACCTGTTTTTTTACCTCGTATAGTTGGCATAAAAAACGGACTGTAATGAGTTTCAAATTCAATTTCTAAATAACTTTGTAAATCATAGCGTTGTTTTAAATCAGCTTGCCACATGGTATTAATATGATGAACAAGTTGACAGCCAATTTCGTTGCATTGCTCAGGGCTTTTATCTTCACAAAGTTTTACAAACGTAGAGTCGGTATCACCATATATCACCTCAAAGCCTTGCGCTTCTATCCATTTACGGGTTGTTTGCATTATCTCATGGCCACGTAACGTGATAGAACTCGATAAACGGGGGTCGTAAAAACGACAACCCTTAGAGCCGAGTACGCCATATAAACTATTCATAATAATTTTAATCGCTTGTGAGAGCATAGGTTGATTAGTATCTTTGGCTTCTTGGCGAGTTTGTGTCAGGTGCTCAATTAATTTAGGCAGGTGGTGCTGCGTTCTTGAAAATAATGCCTGATTAAATCCTTCAACTGCTTGCTCTGGCTCATTTAGCCCTACGATTAAACCTAGCGGGTCAATACAAAACGTACGCATAATTGACGGATATAAGCTTTTAAAATCCAATACCAAAACGTTTTTATACAGCCCTGGAGTCGACTCCATCACATAGCCACCGGGGCTCTCAAATGAGAGCCCATGATCGCCTAAATTGGGGGCAATATAACCACTGCGGTGTAATAACGGTAAGTATAAGTTTGTAAATGCGGCAACTGATCCACCCATACGTTCAAGTTCGAGCCCAGTGATTTGAGTTCTAACTATGGCAAATTCAAATAACTTTAGTTTTTCGAAAATCTGATTAACCAAAATACAGTCTTGACGGTTGTAGGCAGCAAGAGCTAGCTTATCTTCATTAAATTGACGAACAATTTCTGTTAATCGGTTGTCGGTTTTTATTAATTTAGATTCGTTAAGCACCCGCTCTGCAACATTAGCTAACGAAAAGCTGTCAAATCTATAAGTGGCATTCTTCAAGGTATCAATGCCATCAATGACGCACCGCCCTGGGAGCGTTAATCGGGTGTAATGACCCTTATTAATATATAAAGGTTGATTATCTCGGCCAAAGTTTAGAGTAAGCCCTAACGCCTCAGCGCGTTCTTGCAATAAACTAAAATCAAAATCAATAACATTCCAACCAACAATAACATCGGGGTCATTACTTATAATGTACTGCTGCAGCTTGGTGAGTAGGTTAATTTCGTCATAGCACCAATCTATTTCAAATGTCGGATCGCCCTGCTGCTGTGGCTCACCTATCATTAATACACAATCTAGGCCATTTCCCACCAGTGCAACACTAAATAGCACGCCATCGGCATTGCATTCTATATCCAAAGAAACAGACTTAAGCGTTGGTGTGTAATCTTCGTTTGCTTTAAGCTTTGCCTCACTAATTTCAATAAAGCCGTTTTGAGCTTTGGCATTACCGGTTACCCATACGCCCCCTTTAATAAAGCGCTCCATTAAAAAGCGGTCACTGTGGCGCACATCGGCTTCATAAATTGGCATTACTTGCTCTAAAAGAGCTCGTGCAGTGTATACACTTTTTATATCATTAAAGTAACAGGCCACACATTCACTACCACTAAAGTGACAAAGTTCAACGTTATTAAACTGCGCTTTTATGTTTGCCTGAGCCAGTAAAGCACTTGCAGTATCTTGCTCAGCCAATGGAATGAAAAACAACGCTTGCTGATTTTCAATCGTCACTTTTATCGGGCCTTGCTCAGAGCTTAGCCAATAGCACAAAGTAATACCTTGTGCATTTTTAGCAGTGTATTGTTGCCTTGATAAAATAAAGCCCTGATAGATTGCTTGTGTCAATGTTCGATCCCACTTAATATATACACTGTAATTATATACATATTTTAGGTTAATCATCACATGCTATCGAGCTCACTAAAAAAAACAATTAGACAAGTACACCAGCATGTTGCAAATAACCTAACCGATTACCGCCCTCGTAGTAGTCAAAACTACCTAGTTGCTGAAATAGCAAAAACATTAGCCGGTGAATACCATAAAAAACAACGTATTTGCGTTATTGAAGCAGGCACAGGTACCGGCAAGTCATTAGCATACTGCCTAGGCGCTCTACCGCTGGCATTAGCACAAAAAAAGAAACTGGTTATTTCTACAGCTACGGTCGCTTTGCAAGAGCAGTTAATCGCTAAAGAGCTACCGTTTTTTAAAAAGCACTCCGGGCTCGATTTTAAATTTGATTTAGTAAAAGGCCGCCAACGTTATATTTGCGCTCACAAACTTCACAATGCACTAAACAGCGATAGCCAAACTCAAATGGAGTTTATGCCTACCCTTACATCGCCACTAAGTGATATGGAAACTAAGTGCTTAAAGCAACTTTACGATGCCTATGTCAATAAAAAATGGCAAGGCGATAGAGACAGCTGGGCCGATACCATCCCTGATAGGGTATGGGGACTAATCGCTTGCGATAAGCATGCTTGCCAACGCCAGATGAAAGCACACCAAACATGTCCTTTTCAACTCGCCCGCCAGCAGTTAATGCAAATGGATGTATTAGTTATAAACCATTCGTTACTATTAGCCGATTTAGATTTAGGGGGCGGAAAAATTTTACCCGAACCCGACAATACCATTTATGTAATCGACGAAGCGCATCACCTTGCGCATATTACCCGCGATTTTTCATCTGCTGCGGCTACCATAAAAGGCACGATAGATTGGCTTGACAAACTCACTAAATTTAGTGGCAAAATGGCCAAAGTGTTAGTGGGGCAAAAAGGTATTGGGCAAAACTTTAAGTTATGCGATAGCGTTAACGATGCTAACAAAGATTTAAAAGTAGTCCGCGATATTCTCGACAACGCTGATTTTGAATATTCAAAAGACGATACCTATCGCTTTGAACATGGTGAAATACCTAAATCGTTACACGCTAAGGCAAAAGACATTAGTGAAGCTACGCTTGATGCTTTACGCTGTTTGAATAAAATGCACGATACCCTCACCCAAGATGTAAGCGACGGTGATATTAAACCTTATGTCGCCGACCCCATTCTGGCTGAAAGTGGGCAATACATAAACCGATTAGAACAACTTAATAAATTATGGTTTAGTTACGCCACTAAAGGCGAAGGCACACCGCATGCGCGTTGGATAAAGCGACTTGAATATAAAAGCCATCATGATCACTTGCTTAGCGACTGCCCTATTGAGGTCGGTTACTATTTAAAAGATAAGCTGTGGAGCGAATGTGCTGGAGCCGTGTTATGCTCAGCTACCTTGAGCGCACTAGGTTCATTTGATCACTTTGCCTATGAAAGCGGTCTTGCTAAAGAAGAAGGGGTAAAGTTCATTAAAGTCCCCTCTCCGTTTGACTACCCAAAACAGGCCACTCTGCGAATTCCTGCATCAAGCATAGAGCCAACAGATAAAGAATTTAGCGATCATATTGCTAAAACATTACCCGAGTATCTGAACACTAAAAAAGCCAATTTAGTGTTGTTTGCCTCTTACTGGCAAATGGACCATGTAAGTAAGTTTCTTAGAACAAAAGGATTTAACTTATTAGTACAAGGTGAAATGTCACGAGAAGCTTTACTCAAATTACATACTAAAAATATTGATGAAGGCAAAGGTAGTATTTTATTTGGCACCCAAAGCCTCTCTGAAGGGCTTGATTTACCTGGTAAATATTTAGAAAATCTAATTATTACAAAAATTCCATTTGCGGTGCCTACCTCGCCTATCGAAGAAGCACAAGCGGAGTTTGTGCAAAGTAAAGGCGGTAATCCGTTTTTATCGATTACCGTGCCAGACGCAGCAAAGAAATTGGTACAAAGCTGTGGTAGACTGCTGCGTAAAGAAAGTGATATTGGCACAATTACTATTTTAGATAGGCGCTTAATCACCAAACGATATGGCAAAGCCATGCTCGACACCTTACCACCTTTTAAAAGACAAATAGATTACTGATGTTTGAACTTGCACTCGACCCAACAACTTGGGCTATTTTATGTGGCGTTGCACTTTTAGCTGGCTTTATTGATGCTATTGCTGGCGGTGGTGGTTTACTCACTGTACCGGCACTGTTAACGGCGGGATTACCTCCTCATTTAACGCTTGGCACTAATAAATTGGCCGCCAGTTTTGGCTCGTTAACCGCCAGTATTACCTATTATAAAAAACAATTATTTAACCCGAAGTTCTGGCTCGCCTCTATTTTGGCCACCGCTATAGGCGCTTTACTGGGCACTCTACTTGTTGATCATTTAAGCATCGACTTTTTAAACAAGTTGCTGCCTATAATCATTATCCTAGTGGCTTGTTATAGTTTGTTTGGTAACTTAAGCACCACACAAAGTGATGCGCTCCCTAAGCTCACTCCCGCTTTAAAAGTAAAACAATGGTTACAGGGGCTCAGTTTAGGTTTTTTTGATGGTTTAGCCGGCCCTGGTGCGGGTACCTTTTGGACTGCCTCAAACGGTATGCTTTATAAAATGAGTTTGTTACTCAATTGTGGTTTGGCGCGTTCAATGAACTTTGTTTCTAACTTTATCTCGCTGATCACCTTTGTTGCACTTGGCCATGTTAACTTTTTACTGGGAATTACAATGGGCTTCTTTATCATGCTTGGTGCATGGTTTGGCGCACATTCAGCTATTCGTTTTGGTAGTAAATTTATTCGCCCAGTATTTAATACGATGGTTATACTTTTAGCATTAAAACTAATTTACGAGGCGTACTTTTAACATGCAACCTGCCGCTTTAGATAAACTACGCCAACAAGTTGCCACGCTTAAGCAACAGGCAGAGCAATTTGACAAAGCAAAGCTCTTTTCTAAAAACCGGTATATGCAGGCACAGCCGAGCTTATTTGACAGAGCCGTATTTAGTACCAAAAGCATGAACTTAGCCGACTATGTAGTAGAAATAGAAGATGAAATAGCCAGCCTACCACCGAGCGAACACCGTCATGCTTACACCTATGCACTTGAGCGTATTGCCAGTCAGGTACAAGCAGTATTTAATGTTATTAAATCGACCCCTATTTGGGTGAAAGAAAACAAAAGCCATTATAAGCCTCGTGCTAAACAGCCTGTTTATAAACAAGCGGTGCAAAAAATCATGCAATCATCTCATGAGTTATATGACGAACTTAAACAAAACCATGAATTTGAACGCCGCCTGGTATTAATGATTGAAGAGCGTAAATTACAGATGGAAAAAGCATCACCAGCGCAAGCACAAAAGCTTAACCAGGAAATTTTAACCACTCATGCGCGACTTGGGCGTTGTAGAAAAGCAATTTCTGCCACCGAAGACAAAATTCAACAAGTAGAAAAACAACAGCTACGCTAATGCAGCTTTTTTATCACCCTCTCTACTCTGCTTTAACGCTCCCTGAGCGCCATCGATTTCCAATTAAAAAGTATCAACAGCTCAAGCATGAAGTTGAACGTTTAGGCTATACGCGGTTTATATCGCCTTCGCCAGCAACTACAGCGCAGTTAAGCTTATGCCATAGCTCAGATTATATTGCTGACTTTTTAAACGGGTCGTTAACTGACAAAGCGGTTAAAAAAGTGGGATTTCCTCACTCTTATAAACTTGTTGAGCGAACTCTTTACTCTGTTGGTGCCAGTATTCAAGCCGCTGAAACAGCACTTGAAAGTGGTTTAGCGGCTAATTTAAGTGGCGGCTATCACCATGCTTACAGCAATTACGGTAGTGGCTTTTGTATTTTTAATGATTTAGCCATTGCGGCAGCGCACCTTATTTCAACAGAGCAAGCCGACACTGTATTAATATTTGATTGCGACGTACATCAAGGTGACGGCACAGCACAAATAACCCAGCACCATGAGCACATAATTAGCTGCTCAATTCACTGTGAACAAAACTTTCCTCGGCAAAAACAGCTCTCAAACTATGACTTTGGCTTACCTGCAAACACCACAGATGCAGAGTATTTAACAACACTAGAGCAAGCTCTTGAGTTATGTGTTCGTCTCCACCAGCCCGATATTATTTTATATAATGCGGGCGCCGATATTTATACCAAAGACGAACTCGGCTTATTTGATGTTTCTCTAGCTGGTGTGTATAAACGCGACTTTGCTGTTCTTAACTTTTGTAAGCAGCGAAACATACCACTGACGTGCGCTTTAGGTGGCGGTTATCAACGTAACATCAACAATTTAGTTAGTGTCCATAAGCAACTATTTAAAGCGGCTCTCGATTTATAACAATCCTTGGTATAGACTCATTACAGACAATAAAAAAGAGTGACAGGAATATGCGATTAGATGACGACATACACAATTTTTACGAAAAACTCGTTTTAGAAGAAATAGAAAAACGTAAACTTAATGAACGTTACAACGACGATGTAATGGCTGACTTTTGCTGCACCGTACTCAATCAATTACCCCCACGTTATATTAGATACGATGTAGATATGGCGTTTTATTTAACTCAAACAGATCGTTTAGATATGGAACAACGCGTAGAAGTTGCCATTAATTTTGCGATTGATCAAATAGCTAAAAAGAAAGAGCTCCATGAGTAACCCGCTAGAACAAGCTCCTACACACGTGAAACTGGCTGTTGATTTAATTATGATATTAGAGCAACAAGATGTAGAGCCAGAAGAAGTATTAAAAGCGCTCGATATCGTAAAAAGTGACTTTGAAAAGAAGCTAGTTAACAACTAGCTTCATTCAATTGTGTCTACTTCATACACAGTGACAACACCGTCATGTTTACTACAGTCAATTTTAATCTCACCGAATGTTCGCCTAGGTGATGTTGACCTACGGCATGTCATGTTTTGAGCTTTAACACCAAATTGTTCAATATAAACGGCAACAATTGCATCTATTTGTTGTTTGTCTTCTGTTGTCGCTGCGGCATAAAAAGTATCATATTGTTGTGACCAATTTTCAACGCCAGCTTCTGCTGCAACACCCAACCACCCCATACCCAGCTTAGTTGATTGCTCTAAATATTGTCCTTTTAAAAACATAAACGCTAGGGTGTATTGTGCACTTTTATAACCCAATGCAGCTGGCTCTTCTAAATAGTTAAAAGCTTCTTCAAACTCCCCTTTTTTGTATGCCTTAACACCATTATATTCTTTTTTCTTCATGGTATTATCGCTGTAAAGACTTACTGGTGACGAATTGCAGCCATTTATTAAAGCCACCAATACCAGCAAAGTGGCACTCAATTGTTGATGATTCATTATTATCCTTAATTTATTATTTTTTTTGCTCAGAAACATACACCACTTTTAAAGCATCTGCCCTAAAACCTGTTAACATAAATTTAATATTATCATGGGATTGCAAAGCTTACAGCGATTATTTTTATAAGCGCAGTTTTAACCGCCCATTTAAAAATAGATAAACCTAATTTTTTAATACCCTGTGTTTATACCCAAGTTACTTTAAGTACAATACATTTAACTGGCTCAAATTTATCACTGGCTGTCTGTTTGTTGAACTAGTAGTAATAACTGCGCCGCCGCTTTAGCATCGTCTAATGCACGGTGATGATTAGTTAAGTCTAAATTAAAGTGTGTCGATAAATTACCGAGTGAGTACGACTTTAATCCCTTAAATGCTTTACGTGATTCAACAACGGTACATAATTTTGGCATTTTTAAGTTAATACCCAGCCCCTCAAGCTCTTTTTTAATAAAGCCATAATCAAAATTAACATTGTGAGCGACAAAAATACTACCCGAAATTTTATCCAATAAAGTCGAAGCAATGTCGCTAAATATAGGCGCATCACTTACCATGGCATCGTTAATACCGGTTAGTTTGGTAATAAAACGAGGGATGGGCCGCTCTGGATTTATCAGCGTAGTCCATGTATCAATGATGTTGCCTTGCTGTATTTTAACAATACCAATTTCGGTAATTCGGTTCCCCCCTTTTAGTCCCCCCGTCGTTTCAATATCTACCACACTATAAATACGTTTAGGATTTACATACCAGTTTACCGCTGCAATATTTACGATAAAACCACAGCTTTTTAAATTTTCGATACTCACTAGTTGGTTTCTTTTGAGCTTATCGCCAGGTGCTTTAACCTCTTCAAAATGAACGGCATTATTATCAACAATCATTAAATCGGGATAACCATCTTTTAACTGTCGGTAGCTCTTTGCCATGTTTTTTAAATGCTGAAGTAAAGCCGTTATTGGGCTCTTTAATATAAGCATCTCTACTGGCTTTAACACATCTGGGTGCCACCTAAATAAGCCATTTGGTTGCTCATAGTACTTTGCGGCATGGTTACACACTAAACGCAGCAATTTCTGGGCACTATTACACGCAGCCAGCCGCGCTTCTATTTGTGAGGATTGATTTAAATAAAATGTGTCTATTTTTAACGCTTGAGGGAAAATATCAAATTCATTACAAGGCGGTGTCGGGGTTTCAATAAAGAGTTCTTGCCAAAAAACCAGCGCAAATAAGCTTTGCCACAAAGTATTTTCAGTATAAAAAACCTGTTTTCCTTGACGAGTGTAGTGATCGCTTACACCTAACTCAACATCGCCACGATAAAGTTCATCAACTTCTATAATACAACGTGTACTGGCTAACATTTCACTGAGCCGCGAACGGGTTTGCTTGTTAAATTTACGCATTAAAAAGTCATCTGCGAAATACAGTAGCTCATCACTAAGCGGGTTTTCTATAATTTGCTCAAGCTGCGCTTTTACCCATTGCTTATTGCCTTGTCGATATTGCTCTCTTATTTGAATTTCTAAGGCTTGTGCATCGTCTTCGCAGGCATTAAGTACATCAAACGCAAGTGTTGGGTTAGTTGTTTTTAGTTGCTTATAAAGTATAACCAGTAACTTGTTTTTTAACTCTTGTGCAATAACCCCTACTGCTACTTCATTTATTAGCTGCTTTGCTAGTTCTTCTCTTTCATTGTCATCTTTTGTATTTTTAAGCGTTAGTCGCAAACGGTTTAATGCATAGTTAGACTGCGCTTCCTTTATTGAATCAAAGCGCGATAAGCTTTCATTATGCTCTTGCCTAACAGGTGTTACGCCTAAATCTCGCAATACAAATCGATTTTGATGATTAATATCGCCTGCACTGAGCCTGCCAATATATAAAAATTCAAAATACTCGTAATACTCTTCTCTATTATTTATCACGTACTGATTATATAAGTGTGCAAGACACTCTGGCTTAGATTCAAAGAATGAAATAGCTATTTCAACTAAGTTACTTTTAGCAGCGCTTTTTTTTAATAATGGCGGTTGATCTTGCTTTTCTAGCAGCTCTATTAACGCCGGTTTTGTTAGGTGACTTAGTAGTTGCCTATGATCTTTATAAGAGGGTTCTACAATTAACTTTGCCGCTTTTAAGTTAAAAAGTGCTTGGTATGGCGAGCTAATTTCTTCGTAGTTTAATGATTGGGTTTGTACTAAGTAAGGCTTACGAGAATAAATACGCGCCAACATACACTGGCTTTGCTCGTCGAGCGTATTTATTTTATTAATAAATGTAATATGCCTTTGCTCGAGTAAATGCACGCATTTCTCACTAACAAACGTTAATAGCTCTCTAAAATGTGCCAAATAATATTTCGCTGGTAACTCTTTTCTCATAAAACCGCCAATACTGTATATAAAAACAGTATCTAGCATCTCGTTATTTTTATCAACCCAATAAAATTTTTTATGCATACGTATTACTATTGAAATATCTTTTTTAGCGTGATTACTCTGTGCTAAGGTTGCCCGCAAATTATTAGTGGCACTTTAACTACATTACACATAATAAAAATTAGGATTGAACAACATGACAACACAGCATGCAACTAAAGGTGAGCATAGCGCACAGACAACGTGCTCACTTTTATATGTTATTTTTATATCGGCCGTTGCCGCTATTGGTGGCTTTTTATTTGGTTTTGATTCGGGCGTTATAAACGGCACTGTATCGGCATTAGGTAATACATTTAATTCAAGCAGTGTTGCAACTGGTTTTAATGTTGCGTCTGTTTTATTAGGTTGTGCATTGGGTGCTTTAGCGGCTGGCCCATTAGCTGATAAGTTTGGCCGTCGCGCTATTATGATTGTCACTGCCATTATATTTGCAGTCAGCGCTTTTGGCTCTGGCATTGCAGATAGTTCTGCTGAGTTTATTTTTTACCGCTTGTTTGGTGGGTTAGGTATAGGTGCAGCCTCGGTTTTAGCGCCTGCTTATATAGCAGAAGTAGCACCAGCAAGTTTGCGTGGTCGCTTAGCGACATTGCAACAACTCGCTATTGTTCTTGGCTTATTTGCAGCCTTTTTAAGTAACTACCTAATTGCTAACGCTGCTGGCGGTGCCGAGGGTATTTTAATGTTAGATTTAGCCGCGTGGCGCTGGATGTTTTGGGCTGAACTTGTTCCTGCAGGCTTATTTTTAATTGGTGTACTTTTTATTCCAGAATCACCGCGTTACCTAGTTGCACAAGGTAAACTTAAACACGCTAAAACTGTATTTAACAAAATCTCAAATGACGATGCTGATACACAAATCAGTGACGTGAAGCAGTCTCTGCAAAGTGATAAAAAACCAAGTATTCGCGACTTATTTATTGATGGCAGTAAAAAAGTACACCCTATTGTTTGGGTGGGTGTGGCTTTATCGGTTTTCCAACAATTTGTTGGTATTAACGTGGTATTTTATTACGGCTCAGAGCTTTGGCAAGCCGCTGGTTTTGATGAATCACAATCACTGTTTATTAATGTACTTGCCGGTACTACTAATATTTTATCTACCTTTATAGCTATTGCTTTAGTCGATAAAGTAGGTCGTAAGCCACTATTATTGGTAGGTAGCATAGGTATGTTTATTAGTTTAAGTGCACTTACCTATACCTTTGGAAGTGCAGGCCTTGATGAAGCGGGCAAGTTAGCACTTAGCGAAAACATGGGTACCTTTGCGTTAATAATGGCTAATTTGTTTGTGGTATTTTTTGGCTTGAGCTGGGGCCCTATTGTATGGGTATTACTTGGTGAAATGTTTAATAACCGTATTCGCGGAGCAGCCCTTGCGGTTGCAGCTAGTGCACAGTGGATAGCTAACTTTGCTATTACTATGACCTTCCCGATTATGCTCGGCAGTATTGGTTTAGCAGGTGCTTATGGCTTTTACACCCTTTCGGCATTTATTAGCGTATTTTTTGTGGTCAAATACATAAAAGAAACACGCGGCATGAAATTAGAATCTATGTAGTTATATAGCAGCAAAGTAACGAGCTAATCGCTACTTTGCTGCTTTTTTAATAAACCTCAATGAAAGCCCTTTCATTTAACTATCCCTTAATTATCAACAATATTCTTTTTTGCTATATATAATCCTTTAAAATTCCTTTTTGGAATAAAGAAAATTAGCTATTGTCCGCCAATTATTTCTTCACAATGCTGATCAAAATGAAACAACTGTTATTATCAAGTCTTACTGTTGCCTGTGCTTTAAGCTCTTTTAATGTATTTGCTACCAATGGCTATTTTACTCATGGCTATGGGATGACTCACAAAGGAATGGCAGGTGCCGGTATAGCCCTATCAGAAGAGCTGATGTCCGGTGCAAATAACCCTGCCACCCTTTTAGTAAATGGCACTGAAATGTCTTTCGGGGTTGAACTATTTTCTCCGAAGAGAAAGTACACCGCTTCATCCGTTGATACATTTTATCCTAACGCCTTTTATCTTGATGCGGACACGAAAAAAAGTGATAACAGTTTATTTGCAATCCCAGAGTTTGCTATTGGTCATCAACTTAATCAGGATATTAATCTAGGGTTACTGGTTTACGCTAACGGTGGGATGAACACAGAGTACACTGCCGAATCAGCTCCTCAAGGTACGTTTTATGGCGGCACCACGGGTGTTGATTTAAAACAATTATTTATTAGCCCAACCATAAGCTATAAATTAAATGAGCAAACGCGTATAGGCGTATCACCTATCTATGTTGTTCAACAGTTTGAAGCACAAGGGTTGGCAAATTTTGCTCCATTTTCGCAAGCACCAAGTGCATTATCAAATAATGGTACTGACACCAGCACCGGTTTTGGTTTGCAGCTAGGCATAAACCAAATTATTAATACAACATTTAGCTGGGGCGCAAGTTACCGCTTTGCTGTTTCTATGAGTGAGTTTGATCGTTACAGTGGCTTATTTGCTGAGCAAGGTGGCTTTGATTTACCCAGCTCTATTCAACTTGGTACAGCGTGGCAGTTTTTACCATCTCACCAAGTCGTGTTTGATTGGCAAAAAATAAATTACAGTGAAGTTGAAAGTATCGCTAATCCAATCACTAATTTAATGTCAGCACCTCTAGGCTCTAAAGCCGGTGCAGGTTTTGGCTGGCATGATATGAGTATTTATAAGCTTGGCTATCAATGGCAACGCACATTGGAACAAAAGATTCGATTTGGAGTCTCTTATACCGAGCAACCTATTCCATCGTCTGAAATTTTATTTAATATTTTAGCCCCGGGTGTGCAAGAATGGCACTTCACGGCAGGGATCAGTCACGCAATTAGTGACACCATGCAATTTAATGCGATGGCATTTTATTCACCCTCTAAAAATGTAACTGGTGCAAACTATTTAGCGCCTAATCAACTGTTATCAATTTCAATGGAGCAATCGGGTTTAGGTATATCCCTTGCTTGGAGAATTTAAACTATGACAACCGAATTCACACCGCTATCCGCCGCTATCGGCGGTGGCTTAATTGGCTTAGCCTGCGCCCTATTGCTAATATTTTTTGGTAAAATTGCGGGTATTTCAGGCTTGATCAAGTCGCTATTCAACCCTTTTACTAAATCATCTCGTTGGAAGTTATGTTTTATAGCGGGATTGGTATTAGCGGGTGTGTGTGTGCAAATATTTAAGCCTGAGTTATTAGTGGGCGAATTAAACTTCCCCCCCTCGATGATTATAATTGCAGGGCTTTTAGTGGGTATTGGCACCTCATTAGCTAATGGCTGCACCAGTGGTCACGGTGTCTGTGGTATGTCGCGTTTTTCTGCTCGTTCATGGGTATCAACCTGTACATTTATGGCAATCGCCATTATCACCGCTAATTTAGTAGGATAAACCATGCAGTTAATTATTACGCTTATTCTAGGATTTATATTTGGTTTAGGGCTTATTATTAGTGGCATGACTAACCCAGACAAAGTACTTAACTTTCTTACCTTTAATAAACACTGGGATGGAAGCTTAATTATTGTCATGGCCGTGGCGATGACTATTATGATGGGGGCTTGGTTTTGGCTCACTAAAAAAGGCACTCCTTTATTTAGTGAAAAGCTCAGTTTAAGCGACTTTAAACAGGTTGATATGCGCTTAATTACTGGCTCGGTTTTATTTGGTTTAGGTTGGGGTTTAAGTGGTATATGCCCAGGTCCAGGGCTGGTACAGCTTGTGTCACTTAAAACAGAATTTTGGTTATTTTTTGCAGCCGTACTAGGCGGTATGTGGATCACTAAAAAAGTATGATGTGGACTGCTGAGCTTAGCTCGGCAGCTTTAAAAACGACGGTAATTTGTTAGCTTCCCTGCCAATAATCCCCAATAAAATAGCAAGCGCCCACTTATTCCGCTGAGACGTCATGTTGACCCTTATTTAATACTTTTAGCGCAATATAATCATCAACTTTAATTATTGCTCACGTATTAGCTATTGACTATAAAGGTAAAAGTTTAGCTAAGTGGGTATGATCTAGAATTAGTGTACGAATAATATAAATAAGAAATATTGCAAAATGAATAAATGGAATTTTAATACACCCAAATGAGGAGTTTGGGTGGCAGTCTTACCAGCCACATCTCGGCACACACGTCACAAACTGTGGCTGCTCCCTTCCGGGCCTGACCAGGTTCGCCTGCTAGTGTTGCGAGAGGACCAATAAGACTACCATTGAGGGCCTTGGTTGGCGCGATTGAGATTATCTCTACTTTTGCTCTGTTATTCAAGGAATAATCAAAAAAGAAAGTGCGATTGCATACTTCATATACAATCGCAGTCTATTTAGGTGTTAAAGCGATTATTAATTGCTCTCTAACTCAGCTTTAATATTACGTAGTGCCGCTTTTACTTTTTTCATGTTCTCTGGGCCCATGCGTAAAAGTTGCTTTTGCGCTGCGGGTAATTGTTCCCATTCAGAAAACGCATACTGATAAGTCACTGAGTCACGTAATAGAGGTAAACTGCCTTTTGGCTCAGGAGTATCAAGTAACAGGTCAATGGCATCTTCAAGTGTTTGAGTAAACTCATCATCACCATAGCCTATTTCAGTGTATGCGCTATTGATTAGCGGTTTATATTCTTCATATAAGCGCACGGTTTGTGCTGCACTCATACTTGTTAATATTTTTACATACGGGGTATAGCGTTCATAGCTATTAGGATCAATGGTTAAAATATCGCCTTCGTTTACGCTAAAACCTTCTTCTAACTTTGTAACTGGGGTGTGTTTTTTAGCCACTTTACCTTTTGCTAAGTTATCGATAAACACCACACCACGACGAATAACATCATCATTTAACACTAAGCTCATCGCTACATCACCCAAGTATTCATCTAATTTTGCAATGACTACAGGGTCGCTGTCGTTTAACGTTGGTAAAGGCACAATCTCGGCTTCGGGCTCAACCTCTGGACGCTGAGCTGGAACGGCTAATTCGGCAGGTTTTTCAGGTTTAACAGAAGGCGCACCTACCACAGGGTCGTTTTCAGGCTTTAGCTCCATAATAGGTTGCTCTTTTACCGGTTCTTCAACCTGCATTACTGTTTTTGGAGATTCACTTGGTTTTAATAAAACAAACGCAGCGGCAATAATGATGATTAGTAAAATAACCCCTGCAAAGATAAGGTTGTTATTCGGCGGACGTTTTTGAACATCTGATTCTGATGGTTTATCTGACATACGAACTCCATAAATATAAAAATGCGATGCTGTTTAGAGTACTCTAAACAGGTTTAATTCATTAGTTGCACTAATTATTTATTAATGTAGCTAATGTATCCTTTGATTCTTCTAGCTTAAAGACTTACAGTGCATAAATAAAGTAAAGACAGTGAACAGTTTAAATACGTAACATGAAAATTAAGCAAGTCGATCCCAGTAAACCTAAAATTGCCTTATTACTTACAGGTGGTGGTGCCCGAGCGGCTTATCAAGTCGGCGTATTAAAAGCATTAGCGCAAAGTATGCCAAGAACCGCTCCGCTGCCCTTTAGAGTGATAAATGGAACCTCTGCCGGCGCAATTAATTCTACGGCGTTAGCATGTTACGCTTCATGTATGCATTTAGCAGTTAGAAAACTAGAAACAGTATGGAAAAACTTTTCCACCTCTATGGTGTACAAAAGTGACTTCTTTAGTGTATTTGGCCATATTACGCGTAATATTTTAACTAGTTTTCAGTCTGAGCATATAAACCATCCACCAGCGAGTTTGTTAAATAATCGGCCACTTAGGAAACTGTTAAACGATATTCTTGATTTACATCGAATTGAACGTAACTTACATCGTGATTACTTAGAGGCGCTGTCGATTACGGCATCCAGCTATACAACAGGCGATTCTGTTGCTTTTTTTCAGTCAAATACGCAGCATTCTTGGCAACGAGCCAAACGCGAAGGACGCGCTACGCGTATCAATGTTGAACACCTAATGGCCTCAAGTGCTATTCCTATGGTGTTTCCTAGTGTGAATATTTATAACCATTACTTTGGCGATGGCTCAATACATCAGCTTTCACCTTTAAGCCCCTCTATTCACTTAGGGGCCAATAAAATATTTATTATTGGTGTTGAACAACCTAAAGAACCTCATCCTCCGGGTTACTCTGCGCATTTCCCAGGTCTTTCGGCAGTAGCAGGTCACTTACTCGACAGTGTATTTACCGATACCATGCAGTCTGATTTAGAACGCTTAGACAGAATAAATCGTACGCTAGGACTATTACCCAATAGGGACAAACATCAAGAGTTAAAACAAATAGAGAGCTTTATTATTAATCCTTCGCAAAACTTTAATGCTATTGCAGCGCAGTACTATGATGATATGCCTTGGGCAATTAAAGTGTTACTGCGTATGATCGGGGTAAAAAAGCGTTCTCAGTCGAGTTTAACCAGTTACTTATTGTTTGAAAAACGCTACACCCAACACTTAATTCAGATTGGTTATGACGACGCAATGGCTCAACTGCCTGAGATAAGAAAGTTTTTAGAGCTAGACTAGGGGCTGTTAATCTTTAAAGGTTAACAGGCTCTAACTCACTCAATGCCATCGAGTAAGTAGTGTTCAACATGCTCCACTCGCCTAGGTTTGCCTTGTAGCACTAAAATATCGTTTGCGTATAATATGGTATGATCTTGTGGCATATCCATTTCCTCCCCCTCACGACGCAATGCCTTAATTAGCACTTTTCTTTTACCTAAATTAAGCTCGCTAATAGCCTTATTTACCGCAAATGCTTTATCCGGCAAAGCAATAACATGTAAATACTCTAAGCGTTCGGGCAAGTTGGTATCGCTTTCGATATTTTCGCCTGCAAAAAAGCTTTGCAATAACTTATAGCGGTTGCGCCTCTCGCTACTAACTCGGCGAATTATTCGACTCATTGGCACACCTGACATAGATAATACATGTGAGACCAGCATTAAACTTGCTTCGAGCGCTTCAGGCACAACCTCAGTGACGCCTAAATCTTTTAAGCGCTCTAACTGGCTGTCGTCGCGGGTTCTTATGAGTATTTTTACCTTAGGAGCAACCTGCTTTATGGCATCAATCACTATTTGAGTTTGTTGAAATTCCGTAAAAGTAATAATCACTAAGCGTGCCCGCTCTACCCCAGCACACTTTAAAATATCTTTTTGTTCGACGTGACCAAACAATAAAGGCTCACCCGCCGCTTTTCCTTCCTGTACTAAAATGGGATCGCTTTCAATGGCCACATAATCAATAGCCTCTGGCGATAAAAAGCGAGCAATGGTTTGCCCTACCCGAGAAAACCCACATATAACTACATGGTTATGATAAAGCGGACTGCTTTGCGGCTCGTCTTCATAGGTAAACTTAGCGCGCTCTAACATTCCCAGTCGCTTTAAAATAAAGGGAGTCTTATCGATTAAATACGGGGTGAGTGCCATAGAAATTACGCCCATGGCAATTAAAAATGAGACTTGCTCCACATTTAGTAAGTCATGCTGTGCTGCGAGTGCTATTAACACAAAACCAAACTCACCCATTTGCCACAGCATAATAGCGCACGCTAACGCGTCTTGTTTTCGCTCACCCATAAACAAAGACGAGACGGTAACTACGGCAATTTTTAAAATTAAAATACCAACTAAGGCTGCAATAATGATACCTGTATTATCAAATACAAAGCTTATATCTAGCTGCATACCTACGGTGACAAAAAATAGCCCCATTAAAATATCACGAAACGGGCGAATATCCGCTTCTAACTGATGGCGATAATGGCTCTCCCCAAGCATCATACCCGCTAAAAAAGCCCCTAATGCCATTGATAAGCCAAATGAATAAGTAAGTAAACCCGCAAATAAAGCAACTAATAAAGTGGTTAATACAAACAGTTCATCGCTTTTTGCTAATGCCACTTCATTAAAGACTTTAGGTAAAACCCATTTACCAATAGCCCATAACAACACACATACAAACGCACCTTTAGTGAGTGCAAATAACAAAGCCCAACCAATACCATTTGAGTCATTGCTGGCAAACAAAGGCAAAATAATCAGTAATGGCACAACGGCAATATCTTGAAATAATAAAACGCCGATTGCCAATTGCCCTCTGCGTTTATTTAAATCACCGCTCTCTTTTAATAATTTAGCAACTACGGCGGTAGAAGAGAGCATAATAATAATGCCAATAGTAAAACTGGTTAATAAATTAAAATTTAATAAATACAAGATCACTATCAGCAAAATACTACTGACAAATACTTGCAACGACCCTAAACCAAATACAATGTTACGCATTGCCATTAAGCGCGATACAGAAAACTCCAAACCTAAACTAAACAGCAAAAATACAATACCTAGCTCTGCAATAAAGTCCATTTCATGGCTTTGTGTCATCCAGCCAACACCATGACTACCCGCGAATAAACCCACAGCCAAGTAAGCCAGCACAGGGGGAAGCCCTATGCGCTTAAATAGCCATACAAATAAAACCGCAGCGACTAAAAGTCCAAAAATCTGAGCATTAATACTTTGCAACGCAAACCTTATAACAATCTATGGGGTGTGACTTAACTATAGCAACCGCATAAGTTTCAGCCAGAATTAAAATGTGGCACGCGATCTGCTTAATTTACAAAAGTAATACTATAGGGGGAATAAATAGTGGAAAACGTTCATATTTTGACACAACGTATCTCTGGTCGCGGTGAATTTTTGCCGTTCTCAGCAGAGCAATACAGTAGCAATACACCAACAGCCCTGCATGAGCTGTCAACTAAACTACAAACTAGCTTAGTACTGGAAGATATTTTAGGCACATTTGCAAACTTTGCAAAACAACTGCTTAATTTTTCTGGAGTACACTTTCAAACTGCGCATATTGATGTGAAAACACCCAATAGTAATGTTGAAAACCCAGCCTACTCATTTGATCTAAACGTGGAAAATGAGCATTTAGGCATTCTCACTTATTACACCAAATACCCGCTTAGTGCGGCTATTGAAAAAAAACTACAACAGTTTCACAGTGTATTAATTTATCCACTGCGTAATGCAATAATGTACAACCGTGTATTAAAGCTGGCAACTAAAGACTCATTAACAGGGTTAAACAACCGTAGTCAATTTAATGACATGTTGCTACAAAAGCTTGAAAATCATAGACGTAACGGCCATCAATTTAGTTTAATGCTACTTGATTTAGACAACTTCAAACAAGTTAATGACAACTATGGTCATAAAATTGGCGATGACGTTTTAAAAGAATTTGCAGCTGTACTATCTAGCAGTATAAGAGGCACTGATTCTGTGTTTCGTTTTGGTGGCGATGAGTTTTCAATACTAATTGAAGACCCTGCTTTTACTACCAATAAAGTGGTGTCTGAGCGTATTATGCGTTTGGTAAGAAACTCTCCGATTATGTCTAAATACGATGTCACTGCCAGTATTGGCTTTACACTGACTAACAACGGCGACTGCCATAACGAGATATTTTCTCGTGCGGATAAGGGCTTATATAAAGCAAAAGCTTCTGGGCGAAATTGCGCAAAAGCTTATTAAGCAATAAAAACATAACGCTTCAAAAGCCTAGCCTCCCCCGCTGGGCCTTTTTACGCTACTTTTTTAATATAAAGTACTTATAAATTAGCAGCATGGCACAAAAACCAAAAAAGAAGCCACTGAGTAAATTAAGTAATGCGGCAATTGTCGCAAGCGGTGTAAAAAGCACTAACAGTAAAGGCGTACTCACTCCTAAAATAAAAAACACGCCCCCCTTACCTAACCAATAGGCAAGTAAAATGGCGGCACATACCATACCGCCCAACACAGCGTAGCCTAATGTAATTATATTAAGGGTTAAAAATACATTCGCTAAAACTGCAATCAATAGCGTAATTAATATGCCAATGGGTGCCTTATTTATAAGCGACAGCCCAACATGAGGTTGTTGACTCATAATTTATACTCCCAAATAACTCCATTCTCATCTTTATGGTTATCACTAACAAAATAACCAACCACTTGAACTAGCTCATCATTGTAAAAAATTAATGGAATATGAGCACGCAGCCAAGGGGCTACTTTTGCATCTTTAAACCAATGTTTAAGGCTATTACTGCCTGGTTTTTTGAGTGGTTTAATACGCGCACTATTACAGTTAAAACGAACACTGACTTGTTCATCAGGTTTAGGGGCGCGTATACCTATTCCCTGCAGGCATTGTAGTATTTGTCCGTCATTCAGCACTAGTTCGCGACTTGTTACGCGTTCAATATTTACGGCTAAAGGCGTCGGCTGCACAAAATAAAGTAAACCTTGATGGCGACGTATTTGCCCATCGCTTAGCTCAATTTTTATTTGTGCATCAGCTTGTGCATGAATGGCTTGGCTCATTATTTGTGTTAATTGCTTTTGTGAGGGCATAGTGTGGCTAAATAATGCCAGCCACGCGCGTAATACATTAGCAGTGCGGCCAGCGCTGTAATCAGACAGCTTATGTAATTCAAGTGCTTGATGTTGATTAATGCACTGAGCGAGATCTTGCTGGGTATACTCATCCAGTAGTGCTTGCTGCTGCTGTAAAAGCTCAATACTTCGTGCTGTACACTGCTCAAACCCAGTAAAACGTTCTGCCAACTTTGGCACTATCTGTTGACGCAAAAAATTACGCTCAAAGCGTTCATCCGAGTTTGATTCATCGGTAATATGACTAATATTAAATTGTTGGGCAAATGCTTCTATTTCACTGCGCTTTATTGCCAGTAATGGCCTAAAACACTCACGACCACTCTCAAGCACTCTGATTGGCTGCATAGCACCCAGCCCTTTTAAGCCTGAACCACGTTTTAATCGCAGTAAAAAAGTCTCTATTTGATCGTTTAGATGCTGACCTAGCAAAATGACACTACCACTGGGGCTGTATTCATCAAGCGCTTGATAACGCACTTTGCGGGCTTGTGCTTCAATACTGGTTCGCGATTGTTGCTTTACCGTGACTTGCGCCGCTTTAAAGTTAATTGCTAGCTGCTGACAACGTGCATAACAAAATTGCTGCCAATGAAATGCGTTTTCACTTAAACCATGATTTACATAAATTGCGCTTAAATTTAATTGCGGGTACTGCTGTTTTAACCCATGCATTATGTGTAACAACACCACCGAATCTACGCCACCAGATAAGGCCACAGTAAATGTGAATTGCCCGTTTTCTATATACTGATTAAGGGCTTGTTGTACCTGCAAATAAATTTGTGATGTGTGCATTAATATAACCAATGAGTAAATTACTAATAGCCCTGATAATAAAGGCTCTACGTTAAGGCATTTTAAAACAAAAAAAGCCGCATAGGCGGCTTTTTTCTCTATTTAGCTATTTTTAGCTATGTTTAGCAATAACCAAACGACATTAAACGCTTGTAACGTTGGTCCAGCATCTCTTCAAGCGATAACGCTTGTAGGTCTGCTAAATCGCGTTTAAGGCGAACTTTTAAGTTACGTGCCATGGCATCATAATTACGGTGTGCACCGCCTAACGGCTCATCAACTAGATTATTAATTAAATCGAGCTCTTTAACACGCTCGGCTGTTACACCCATTGCTTCTGCTGCAAGTGGCGCTTTATCAGCACTTTTCCATAAAATAGAGGCACAGCCTTCGGGTGAAATAACCGAGTAAGTGCTGTATTGCAGCATGTTTACTCTGTCGCCGACACCAATCGCTAATGCACCACCTGAACCACCTTCACCAATAACAGTACAAATTGTTGGTACTTTAAGTGCGGCCATTACTTTTAGGTTACGTGCAATTGCTTCAGACTGACCACGCTCTTCAGCGCCAACACCTGGGTATGCACCTGGGGTGTCGATAAAGGTCATGATTGGCATTTTAAAACGCTCAGCCATTTCCATTAAGCGCAATGCTTTACGGTAACCTTCTGGTTTTGGCATGCCAAAATTACGTTTAATTTTTTCAGCAGTACCACGGCCTTTTTGCTGACCGATCACCATAACTGGCTCACCATCTAAACGGGCCACGCCGCCTAAAATTGCAGGGTCATTAGCAAACGTACGATCACCCGCAAACTCGTCAAATTCCGTGAAAATACGCTCGATGTAATCTCGAGTATAAGGACGCAACGGATGACGTGCTAGCTGTGATACTTGCCAAGCGCCAAGTTCAGAGAAGATTTTCTCCTTCATTTGTGCGCTCTTTTCTTTAAGTTTGCTGACTTCCTCTTCTAATCCAAGGTCTAATTCGCCAGCGCGGCTTACATTTTGTAATTCTTCAATTTTTGCTTCTAATTCTGCAATTGGAAGCTCAAAATCAAGATAATTGAGGCTCATGCTCTAAACTACCTAATTAGTTAAATTCTAGTTCTACATTTTGCGCTGCCATCAGCGATAACTTATGAATTAAGTCGTCACTTGGCGTAACACACCATTCGATCCCTAGGGTTAATTGCACCAACGCATCGGGGCGTTGATAATATACCTTGATCGGACACGTTCCCATTTTGTATGGTTCGAGTACTTTTTGTAATTTATCGAAGAAACCAGCCTCGATCTGCACCATATTCAGCGTCATCTTAATCGCTTTTATACGCTTTTCACGCGCCTGAGCAATGGTGTTTATTTCTCTGGCGGTCATTGTAATACCACCAGAGAAGTTATCAAAGCTGACCTGTCCGGATATCACCAAAATATTATTGATTTGCAACATATCTTGGTACATTTCAAACTGTTCTGGAAACAAGCGTACATCAATTCGGGCGCTTTTGTCATCTAAAGTTATCAAGCCCCAGCGATTTCCCTTTTTATTAATTAAGGTTCTCGCTGCAATCACCAAACCCGCACCCGTTGAGACTACATCACGGTTAGTAGGTTGCAAATCAATGAGTCGACCTGAGGTGTAATGCCCAAGCTCTCGTCGATACTGGTTTATAGGATGACCTGTTAAATAAAGGCCTAAGGTATCTTTTTCGCCATCAAGCCACTGGTTATCTGTGAGCGGTGTGGCTTTAATAAATGCTTGCTCTACTTCGTCAGGCTCTGTGGCCAGTAAACCAAACAAGTCACTTTGCCCTAATAGCTCAGCTTTATTGTGCTGATCGGCTGCGCGCATTGCATCTTTTAAACTTGCCAGCAGCGTTGCTCGCCCAGGTTGATTTTTTTCTGGCCCTAGTTGATCTAATGCACCTGCATAAATTAATTTTTCGGTGACTCGTTTATTTAAGCGTTTTAAATCAACACGCGCACAAAAATCAAATAAATCCTTAAAGGGGCCGCCTTTTGCTCGCGCTTCTAATATGGCATCAACGGGAGCCTCACCCACCCCTTTAATTGCTCCTATACCGTAAACAACTTCACCTTGAAGATTAACAGTAAACTTGTATTCACCAGCGTTTACATCGGGCGGTAACAAAGTGAGTTTCATGTTTTCACATTCATCCACCAGCGTTACTATTTTGTCGGTGTTATCCATATCAGCCGACATTACTGCAGCCATAAACTCAGCCGGGTAATGGGTTTTCATCCACAGCGTTTGATACGATACCAATGCATAAGCTGCTGAGTGAGATTTGTTAAAACCATAACCCGCAAACTTTTCAACCAAGTCGAATATTTTTATCGCAAGCTCGCCATCAATGCCATTATTACGCGCGCCCTCTTCAAAGGTTGAGCGCTGTTTTGCCATCTCTTCGGGCTTTTTCTTACCCATGGCACGACGTAACATATCGGCGCCGCCTAGTGTATAACCGGCCAGCACCTGCGCTATTTGCATAACTTGTTCTTGATACAAAATAATGCCGTAAGTCGGCTCAAGAATAGGCTTTAAACTTTCGTGTTGATATTGCGCATCGGGGTATGAAATTTCTTCTCTGCCGAGCTTTCGGTCGATGAAGTTATCTACCATGCCTGATTGCAGTGGACCTGGACGGAACAAAGCAACAAGGGCTATCATATCTTCGAAGCAATCGGGCTTTAATCGGCGAACTAGGTCTTTCATGCCGCGTGATTCTAGCTGGAATACTGCGGTGGTTTCAGCGCGCAGCAGTAGTTCAATACTTTTTTTATCATTCAGTGGAATGGTGTTGATATCAACCGGCTGCTTGCCTTCACGCTTTAAGCGCTCGTTGGTCATATCCACTGCCCACTGCAAGATGGTCAGCGTACGTAAGCCTAAAAAGTCAAACTTAACCAAACCGGCGGTTTCTACATCGTTTTTATCAAACTGAGTAACCGGAAACTTGCCTTCATCATCACAATAGAGCGCAGCAAAGTCGGTAATCGTGGTCGGCGATATTACAACCCCCCCTGCGTGTTTACCGGCATTACGGGTACAACCCTCAAGAATACGACACATGTCGATTAAGTCTTTAACTTCTTCATCGCCGTCGTAGGCTTCTTGCAAACGAGGTTCAACTTCAAACGCTTTGGCCAAGGTCATTCCCGGATCGCCCGGAATAAGCTTAGAAATACGATCAACAAATCCATAAGGATGACCAAGTACCCGGCCTACATCGCGTATAACCGCTTTGGCCGCCATAGTACCAAAAGTAATAATTTGCGATACCGCATCACGGCCATACAAGGCCGATACGTGATCAATTACTTCATCACGTCTATCCATACAAAAATCGACGTCAAAGTCGGGCATTGAAACACGTTCTGGATTCAAGAAGCGCTCGAAGAGTAAATCGAACTCTAGTGGATCAAGGTCGGTAATTTTAAGCGCATAAGCTACTAAGGAGCCCGCACCTGAACCACGCCCTGGACCTACAGGAATATTGTTATCTTTACTCCACTGAATAAATTCCATTACGATCAAGAAGTAACCTGGGAATCCCATTTGGTTAATTACATCGAGCTCTATCTTTAAGCGCTCATCGTATTCGCCGCGTTTTTCTTGGCGTTCTTGTTCATCAGGAAATAAAAATTGCAGTCGTTCTTCAAGTCCATCTTGTGAGACTTTAACCAAAAACTCATCAATTTTTAATGAGCCTGTAGGGTAATCTGGTAGGAAATACTCACCTAATTGAACGGTTACATTACAGCGTTTTGCAATTTCTACGGTGTTTTGTAACGCCTCTGGAATATCACTAAATAGCTCTGCCATTTGTTCTGGCGTTTTTAAGTATTGCTCTTGTGAAAAACGCTTTGGTCGGCGTTTATCATCTAGGGTATAACCATCAAAAATAGCCACCCGAATTTCATGGGCTTCAAAGTTTTCTGGCTTTAAAAATACCACTTCATTGGTAGCCACCACTGGCAGTTGCTCTGTGGTTGCAAGCTCCACTGCCATGTGCAAATAATTTTCTTCTTGAGCACGGTTGGTGCGAATAAGCTCAATATAATAATGATCGCTAAAGTGCTGCTTATAAAAGCTTACCACCGACTCAACAATAGCGGGGTTGCCTTTTATTAATGCTTTTCCTAAATCGCCATCTTTTGCACCCGAGAGTATGATGAGCCCCTCTTTTAAATCAACTAACCATTCACGGTCAATCACTGGGCGATGAAACACATGACCACGTTGGTAAGCTTTAGAAATCAATAAAGTAATATTTTTATAGCCAGTGTTATCTTTAGCTAATAACGTTATTCGGCTTGGCTCATCAGGAAACTCAGGGCTACGTACCCAAAAATCAGCACCAACAAGTGGCTTAATACCTGCGTTATGCGCTGCACCATAAAAACGCACTAAACCACAAAAATTCATTTGATCGGTTATTGCCAGCGCTGGCATTTCAAGCTCTTGTGCTTTAGCGACTATTGGTTTAGTTTTTGCCAAACCATCAACCATCGAAAAGTCTGAGTGCACTCGTAAGTGAACAAATTCAGGAGCTGCCATAATTACTCCTTACCCGAAAGCGCAAGTACACGCTGCACAGGTTTAAAGCTCTTACGATGCTCATCTATAGCGCCGTATTGCTCAAGCGCTGCAAAGTGTGCTTTAGTCGGATAGCCTTTATGCCCTGCAAACCCATACTGTGGATAGCGCGCATCAAGTTCAATCATTTCATCATCGCGAGCCACTTTTGCTAAAATAGACGCGGCTGATATTTCAGCGACTAAGCTATCGCCTTTCACCACTGCTTGAGCAGGCATAGCCAATTTAGGAAGGCGGTTTCCATCTACAAACACAAATTCAGGCACTGTGCTAAGTGCTTCCACCGCGCGGCTCATGGCAAGCATGGTGGCTTGTAATATATTTAGCTCATCTATTTCGCTTGGACTACAACGGCCAATGGCGTAACACAGTGCTTTTTCTTTTATTTCGATAGCTAATAATTGACGTTTTTTATCCGTTAATTTTTTAGAATCGGCAAGGCCTGCGATTGGCTTAGCGGGATTTAAAATAACAGCGGCAGTAACCACATCGCCCACCAGCGGTCCACGACCCACTTCATCTACACCGGCAATTAGGGTTACATTAGGTCGTTCAATTTGCATTTATTAACTCCGCCACTGCATTTGCAGCTTGTTTACTTGCATCTAATCTAATTTTTTCATGTATGGCTAAAAAGCGGGCTTTTAATTCTTTATTGTCACTATTTAGCATAGGAGTGAGTGCCGCGGTTAAATTAGCCACATTACACTCACTTTGTAAAAACTCTGGTACTAATTCTTCGTCTGCCAATAAATTTGGAAGCGAAAAATATTTAATATTAAAGGTAAATAAGGTTTTAAAAATCCAATAACTTAGTGGTTTAATTTTATAACCAACCACCATTGGCTTTTTGTATAACATGCCCTCAAGCGTTGCCGTACCTGATGCCAGTAATATAGCATCGGCGGCTTGCATAGCTAAATTTGATTGGCCATCTAGTAAGTTAACATTAAGTGAGGGCGCTGTGGCATTTAAAATAGAAATAAACTGCGCTTTGCGCTTTTCGTTCACCAGTGGCACAACGACTTTAAGCGCTGGGTTCTGTGCTTGCAACTGAGCCGCTGTTTTTATGTAGGTTTCACTTAACAAGCCCACTTCTGAGCCCCGGCTCCCGGGTAATAACGCTAACACCTTGTCATCAGCATTTAAGCCTAGTTGGCTACGGGCTTGGCTATCGTCGTGCTCAAGTGCAATGTCGTCGGCTAATGTGTGGCCTACAAAAGTACAAGGTACTTGGTGCTTGTCGTAAAATTCTTTCTCAAAAGGTAATAAAGCCAATACTAAGTTAGTGGCTGCACTTATAGTGTGAATGCGTTTTTCACGCCACGCCCACACTGAAGGGCTAACGTATTGCACAGTTTTAATACCCGCATCTTTTAACGGTTTTTCTACACGTAAATTAAAATCGGGCGCGTCAATGCCTATAAACACATCAGGAGGGTTATCAATAAAATGCTGTACTAACTGTTTGCGAATTTTTAGTAAACGCGGTAAACGGCCAAGGACTTCAACCAACCCCATAACCGACAGTTCATCCATATCAAACAGCGTTTTGCAGCCTTGAGCTTGCATCTTAGGACCTGCAATACCTTCAAAAATTGCATCAGGAAAATGCGCTTTAAGCGCTTTAATGAGCCCTTCACCTAAAATATCGCCCGACAGTTCACCTGCCACAATACCAATTCGTAGTTGTTTTTTATCTTTTTTCATTTGCTATTTTTTCACAAGTAAACCCGGCGTTCATACCGATTAGTTTACCGTGTTTTAAGGCTAGGTTAAACGCTTAAAACGCACCACTTTTTTCTAGCTTACTCTTAATTGATGATTGCGTATTTTATAAGCTGATGTAATGTCATAGTATATTAAAGTTTTCTAATATACATATTGACAAAAATTGTACTAACACTAATAATGACGCAAACTTTCAGAAATTACTGAAAGTTTATTAAATTATTGACAATTGCTTTGTGCTGTCACTGCATCACAACCAAAGGAGCCAAAAATGATAGATGAAACCTTTGTGGATCTATCGCGATTACAGTTTGCTGTCACCGCTCTATTTCATTTTTTATTTGTGCCGTTAACAATCGGTATGACCTGGATTTTAGTTATTATGGAATCGGTTTATGTTATGACCGGTCGCGAGATTTATCGTGATATGACTAAGTTTTGGGGCAAGTTATTTGGTATTAACTTTGCTATTGGTGTGGCTACCGGCCTCACTATGGAATTTGAGTTTGGTACTAACTGGTCGTATTACTCTCATTATGTGGGTGATGTATTTGGTGCACCACTGGCTATTGAAGGCTTAATGGCCTTCTTTTTAGAATCAACCTTTGTGGGGATGTTCTTTTTAGGCTGGGATAGGCTCTCTAAACGCCAGCATTTAGGGGTAACATTTTTAATGGCGCTGGGCACTAATATGTCTGCGCTGTGGATTTTAGTTGCTAATGCGTGGATGCAAAACCCAGTCGGCGCAGAGTTTAACTATCAAACCATGCGTATGGAAATGACTAGTTTTGCAGAGCTGGTATTTAACCCTGTAGCGCAAGTTAAGTTTATTCATACCGTGTCTGCAGGTTATGTTGCTGCGTCTATGTTTGTGCTTGGGATTAGTAGCTGGTACATATTAAAAGGACGTGATTTGGCATTTGCTAAACGTTCGTTCTCGGTGGCATCAGGCTTTGGTTTAGCCTCTATTTTATGTGTTATTTTACTCGGTGATGAATCTGGCTACGAAGTCGGTGAAGTACAAAAAGTAAAACTCGCAACCATTGAAGCGGAATGGCATACCGAAGAAGCGCCTGCCGCCTTTACCATGCTCGGTATTCCTGACTCCGAAGAACAAGTAACTCATGCTGCGGTAAAAATTCCTTACGCATTAGGTATTATTGCAACACGCTCACTTGATGAACAAGTAATTGGTATTTCAGATCTTGAGAAAAAACACGAAAAGCGTATTCGCAATGGCATGATTGCTTATGAATACCTAGAAAAACTTCGTGCAGGTGACGATACCCCTGCAAATATCGAAAAGTTTGATAACGTGAAAGATGATTTAGGCTATGGCTTATTACTTAAACGTTATACCCCTAATGTAGTAGATGCCAGTGAGGCACAAATACAACAAGCCGTTAAAGACTCTTTCCCTAAAGTGGGTCCTATGTTTTGGTCATTTAGGATTATGGTTGGCTGTGGCGTGATCATGCTTGGCGTGTTTATTCTCTCTTTTTATTACAACGCCCATCGTATTATTGAACAAAAACGTTGGTTGTTATGGGCGGCGGTATTGAGCATTCCTCTGCCTTGGATTGCTATTGAATTTGGTTGGATTGTGGCTGAATATGGCCGTCAACCATGGGCTATTTCTGAAGTATTACCGACCTTTTTAGCAACGTCATCGCTGACGGTTAATGATATTTTAATTAGCTTAACTGGTTTTATTATTTTCTATACTGGACTGGCGATTGTTGAAGCATGGTTAATGATTAAATTTATTAAGCAAGGCCCAAGCTCCCTTCATACCGGTAAGTACCATTTTGAATTACCTGATCACAGCACGGCTGCTAAAGGAGAACTATCATGATTTTTGATTATGAAACATTAAAAATGCTCTGGTGGTTAATTATTGGTGTGCTGTTAATTGGTTTTGCCATTACCGATGGTATGGATATGGGAGTTGCTATGTTGCTACGCTTAGTCGGAAAAACAGATTCTGAACGCCGTACCGTTATTAACACTATTGGCGCCCATTGGGATGGTAACCAAGTATGGTTTATAACCGCAGGTGGCGCTTTATTTGCAGCATGGCCTATGGTGTATGCGGCAGCGTTTTCTGGTTTTTACTTTGCCATGATGCTGGTGTTATTTGCGTTATTTTTTAGACCTTTAGGCTTTGACTATCGCTCTAAAGTTGACTCTAAACGCTGGCGTAATAACTGGGACTGGGGCTTATTTGCCGGCAGTGCCATACCTGCCCTAGTATTTGGTGTAGCGTTTGGTAACTTATTTTTAGGCGTGCCGTTTCATATCGATAATTTATTAAGAGTCAGTTATCAAGGGTCGTTTTTTGCCTTGCTTAATCCGTTTGCGCTTATTGCCGGCTTGGTTAGTATTACCATGTTAGTGGCACATGCGGGCATGTGGTTACAACTGCGCACAGCTGATCAAGTTGCTGAGCGCTCAGGACAATACGGTCGCTACTCATTACTTGCCTTTATAGTGTTATTTGCGGCAGCTGGTGTGTGGGTTGCCAATCTAACGGGTTATCAAATTGCCTCTATGGGTGACACCCAAGGTCATGCAGATCCACTGGCTAAAGTAGTTACCACTGCTCAAGGCGCATGGCTTAATAACTACAGTGAACGCCCATGGACAATGACCTTCCCTATTTTGGCATTTTCGATGGCACTGTGTGCACTGCTGTTTTCTAAATTGAATAAGCCTGCTTTAGGATTATTAGCAACCAGTGTGATGTTAATTGGGGTGATTATGACTGCGGGCGTTTCGTTATTTCCGTTTATTATGCCTTCAAGCAACAACCCTGATATTAGCTTAACAATTTGGGATGCGGTATCGAGCCACAGAACACTCAATGTTATGTTTATTGCTGTGGTTATATTTGTGCCACTCATTTTAGCTTACACCACCTGGTGTTATGTGAAGATGTGGCGCAGAGTGACCGTTGATGAAATTGAAAATAACCCTCACGGCAGTTATTAAGGAGACTAAATTATGTGGTATTTCGCGTGGATTCTAGGTGTACTGCTTGCTTGTACCTTAGGCGTTATAAACGTGATGTGGTATGAATTTCATCAAAATAAAAACAGCATTGCTGATGATGAACAAGCCACCCATGATTTATTAAACGAGCATAATACAAATCACAATGACGACTAATCCCCGACCAAATCGCGCGCAGCAACAACCCCTGCGCGCTTTTTTAAAACAGCAGAGTAAACCGGCGGCAATGTGGTTAAAGCTAAGCATTGCACTTGGAACAGTTAATGCGATTTTAATGATTGCAGGTGCTTATTTACTCGCGCAAACCATTCATGAGGTGATGTTTGAAGGGCATAGTTTAGCCCAAGTAACCCACTATTTATGGCCTTTAGCGGGTATTATTTTACTGCGTGCCATTTTCTTAGCACTCAGCGAGCGATTAAGCGCATTTGCTACGCTTAAAATTAAATCGGCTATTCGCCAAACCTTACTCGATAAACTCACACAACTCGGCCCAAGTTATATAGAGCAACATGGCCAAGGTGCAACACTTAACACGCTGCATAATGGTGTTGAGGCACTACATGACTACTATGCAAAGTACTTACCTGGGGTCGCCTACAGTGCGCTTATTCCATTGGCTATATTAGTGGTTATATTTCCTACCGATTACAAAGCAGGACTGATATTTTTATTAACTGCACCACTTATTCCATTTTTTATGATTTTAGTTGGCCACAAAGCAGAGGCGCTTAATCAAAAGCGTTGGCAACAACTGGCAGTATTAGGAAACTATTTTTTTGATCGCGTACAAGGGCTTACTCAACTAAAACTATTTAATGCCACACGCAAAGAACTCAAACAAATCGCGCGTATTTCCGATGACTTTAGACACGCAACGCTAAACGTGTTAAAAATTGCTTTTTTATCCTCTTTTGCTCTGGAGTTTTTAGCCACAATTAGTGTGGCACTGGTAGCGGTAATTATTGGCTTTAGATTATTTTTTGGCACCCTAGATTTTGCTACTGGCTTTGTAGTGCTGTTACTAGCACCTGAATTTTATTTACCCCTTCGCCAATTAGGCAGCCATTACCATGCACGCCTGCAGGGAATTAGTGCTGCTGCAGATATGTTGATTATTTTAAATGCACCACTGCCCGAAAATGATGATAGCCACACAGCAAAGATCAATGTTAATGCTAGTAGAACTATAAGCATCCATGAGCTCAACTTTAGTTACCCTAATAGCAATGAGGGAATAAATAATATTAATTTAACCCTGCCAAGCACAGGACTAGTAGCCATTGTGGGAGCTAGCGGCTCAGGTAAGAGCACCCTACTTGATTGCATGCTTGGTTTTCACCCAGAAGTAATACAACATATATCCATTGACCAACAACCATTGACGACCGCGGATATAAGCCAATTACAACAAAACATTGCATGGATCCCACAAAAGCCAACCTTATTTTACGACACCCTAGCCGCCAACATAAAATTAGGTAACCCAGACGCTTCATATGAAGCACTTGTACATGCTGCAGAGCAAGCAGGTGCGCTGGAATTTATTAACGAGCTACCCGATGGCTTTAACACCTTAATAGGTGAGCAAGGTGAAGGGCTATCTGGCGGGCAAAAGCAGCGTATAGCATTAGCTCGTGCATTTTTAAAACACGCCCCTATTCTAATGCTCGATGAGCCAACCGCTCATTTAGATAGTCAAACCGAGCAACTCATTCAAAACGCTATTGCTAAGTATGCAAAAAACCACTTGGTGATCACCATTGCACATCGCTTAAATACAGTAAAAAATGCTAAGCAACTTATCGTGATGGAAAACGGCTGCATCGTTCAACAAGGCGATTTTAAAGCGCTCAGCCAGCAATCAGGCGAATTTGCAAAGCTACTGCAAACAGCAGAACAAGGGGTAACTAATGGCTAATTTTATTCGTTTGCTCAAATTGTGCCGCCCTCATTATAAAGCGATGCTTTTAGGGACGTTTCTAGCGTCACTCACGGTGCTAGCTAATGTAGGCTTACTCGCTATTTCAGGCTGGTTTTTAGCTTCTATGGCAGCCGCAGGAATTGCCGGCGTCCATATGAACTACTTTACCCCAGCTGGCACCATTCGCTTTTTAGCGATTGTGCGCACCGCCTCACGTTACGCTGAACGCTTAGTTACTCACAACGCCACATTTTTATTGTTAAGTGAAATACGAGTAAACATGTTCGCCACTCTCAGCAAGCTCAATAACCTTGATTTAGCTATGAGCCGCAGTGCCGATTTAGTTAATCGCTTGCAAAACGATGTAGACGCATTAGATAAGTTTTATTTAAATGTGTTGCTGCCGATGTTAGTAGCTTTACTGACTGTGCCTATTATTATGCTGTTTATGTCAGCCTACAATGTAAATGTCGCCCTTATTTGTTTTGTTGGGATTGTTATTATTGGGGTAGTTATACCGGCAATATTAAGTAAGCAATTAGATAAAAATAGTCACCAAGAAACCTTACTTAGTGCACAACTTAGAGCAGAGCTATCAGACACCCTTACGGGCCTTAGAGAACTAAATATTTATCAAGCTCGAAACCAACAACTCACTAAGTGTGATCAGTTAAGTGAACAATATAATCAGCAATTATTTATTCGTCATAAGGCTCTTGGCAACGCTGATGGCCTAAGCTTACTCATAGTGCAATTAGCTATGCTTTCCAGCATTGTTACTATTGTGCCGCTAGTGTTTAGCGGTGCTATGGTCAATGTAGAGCTGGCGATGTTGAGCCTGTTTGTGCTTGCCAGTTTTGAAAGCGTATTGTTACTGCCTAACGCCTTTATTGAGCTTCCTAATGTACTAAAAGCAGCTGAGCGACTCTTTATTCTTGAAGACAAAACGCTTAGCACAAACAATGTATCAACTACAGATATTGAGCTATTAAGTAAGCACTGGGCTTTGTCGTTAAATAATGTCAGCTATCACTATGGCCAAAAGCAGGCATTAAATAATGTGAGTTTTGAGCTCCCCGCGAAGCAAAAAGTAGCTATTGTTGGTAGAAGCGGCAGTGGTAAAACTACCTTAGTGAATTTGCTCAGTAGTTTATGGCCACTGCAGCAAGGAACAATAAACTTACAAAGCGACAAAGAAATCATAAGCCTGCATGATTTAAATAATGAGAGTCGAGCAAAGACATTAAATATTTTAGCTCAGCAGCATCATATTTTTGATGGCACATTAAGCGAAAACCTTGCTTATGCAGCTCCCGATGCAACCTCGCAACAAATGATAGCAGCATTAACACAGGCAGAACTTGGTGGTTGGTTCTCTGAGCTCAAACAAGGGCTGAAAACCCGTTTAGGTACCGGCGGGCGAAATGTGTCTCAAGGTCAATCAAGACGTATAGCCTTGGCACAGGCCCTGCTGCAAAAACCCGCCATTTTAGTACTCGATGAACCGACTGAAGGGCTCGATAATATCTCTAAACAAGCTGTTATGAACAGTGTTTTACAGCTGAAAGAGCATGCCAGTGTTTTAACAATTACTCATGATCCAGCGTTGTTATCGCAAATGGATAGTGTCATCTGGTTAGATAGCGGACAAATCATCGCTCAAGGTTCACATCAACAATTGCTCAATGAACACCCTGACTATGTGGCGTTAACAACCCGCTTTTAGCCCTTAGCAGTATTACTTATTCTCAATAACGGTGACCGATACATCAATAACGCCGGCGCTAGAGTCGGCTATTTTTTCAAACATAGCCTTAGATAAATCTATAATTCGCCCCCGAATATAAGGACCCCTGTCATTAATTCTCACCACCACTGACTTATTATTAGCGATATTAGTAACTTTTACTCGTGTACCAAACGGGAGTTTTAAGTGAGCAGCTGTAGCTGCTTGTTGGCTAAATCGCTCGCCACTGGCAGTAGTTCGGCCGTGGTATTTATCAGCATAAAATGATGCTTTACCTTGCTCTGCAACATCACGTTGTTGATTATTTATATTACTTGGCGCAGTACTACAGGCGGCCAAAATCACCGACAGTACTGAAAGCAATACTAACTTTATTAGTTTCATTCTTTATACTTTATTGAAAAATGTAGAGGGAGTGTAATAGGACGATACTGAGTAGAGACTGAATTATTAATCAACTAATAAAAAACCACCTTGATTGCTCAAAGGTGGTTTGTTATATCTATTAAAATGCTCTGTATTAACGCACGATACCGCGTTCTGAGCTTTTAACGAAATCAATCATCAATTGCACTGCTGGATATTTTTCAGCGTCTTCAGCAAGTGACTCAATCGCTTCATCAACACCTAAGCTCTTGCGGTAAAACGCTTTGTACGCGCGGCGTACTGCCATAATTTCATCACTTTCAAAACCACGGCGTTTCATGCCTTCAGTATTGATTGCTGCAGGGCCTGCTGGCATACCAATGGTGGTAACAAATGGAGGTACGTCTTTGTTTACCCCCGAATACATACCAACAAATGCATGCGCACCAATTTTACAAAATTGATGCACACCGGAGTTACCCGCTAAAATCACCCAATCACCAACATGAACATGGCCGGCTACACTGGCATTATTTGCAAAAATAACGTTATCGCCAACAACAGCATCATGCGCAACATGAGTGTAAGCCATAAATAGGTTATTGCTGCCTATTTTAGTAACGCCTTCATCTTGAATTGTGCCGCGGTGGATAGTTGCACATTCACGAATAACATTATTGTCGCCAATAATTAAGCTGGTTGGCTCGTTGTTGTATTTTTTGTCTTGGCAGGCTTCGCCAACAGAAGCAAACTGAAAAATATGGTTACCAGAGCCAATAGTAGAAGGCCCTTTAACAACAACGTGAGACTCAATAATACAGTCATCACCAATAACAACATCATTACCGATGTAACTGTATGGTCCAACTGACACATTGTTACCAAGTTTTGCACCCGGTTCGATTATTGCCGTAGCATGGATCACAATTAAAACTCTCTTCTAGCACACATGATTTCGGCGCTACACACTGTTTTGCCGTCAACTTTAGCTTCAGCCGCAAATTTCCATATGTTACGACGCTCTTTTAAAAACTTAACATGAAGATGCATAGTATCACCTGGCACAACCGGCTGCTTAAAACGAGCATTGTCTACAGCTGCAAATAGGTAAAGTTCGTTTTCGCTACGATTTTCAACCGTTTTAAACCCTAATAGACCCGTTGCTTGCGCCATTGACTCTAATATTAGCACACCAGGAAAAATCGGCTGATTTGGGAAATGGCCAGTGAAAATAGGTTCATTAATCGATACATTTTTAATTGCATGCAACGATTCACCTGGAGTGAAATCGATTACACGATCAATTAGTAGCATCGGGTAACGGTGCGGTAATAAACTTAAAATTTCTTGAATATCAAGGCTATTTAATTCGTTTGCCAAAATAGCATCCTTTTTAGTGTTCAACGATCATGACTTATTCAATGCTTCAAGCGCTTTTAGACGTGATTTCATGTCTGAAAGGTTGCGCAAATGAGCAATTGATTTTCGCCATTCTTTGTTAGTCGTATGAGGCATACCAGATGAGTAGATACCTGGTTCGGTGATTGATTTGGTCACCATACTCATGCCGGTAATTATAACACCATCACACACAGACATGTGACCGTTAATTGCGCTCATGCCGCCAATCTGGCAATTTTTACCTATGGTGACACTGCCTGCAAGTACAGTACAACCGGCAATAGCCGTGCCTGATTGAACTTCAACGTTGTGTGCTATCTGACATTGGTTATCAATAATAACGTTACTATGAATAATAGTATCATCGAGTGCACCACGATCTATGGTGGTACTTGCACCGATTTCTACTTTATCGCCAATGATCACAGAGCCTAGTTGTGGAATTTTAAGCCACTCACCACGTTCATTTGCATAACCAAAACCATCACTACCAATAACAGTGTTTGCTTGCAATAAACAGTCTGCGCCAATCTCAACATCATGATAAATGCTCACACTTGGCCAAAGTTTGGTGCCTGAACCTATTTTAGCACGTTCACCAATAAAACTGTTCGGACCAATTTGTGCGTTATCACCAATTACAGCATCAGCTTCAACTACAACATTAGCACCAATGGCTGCACTTTTGCTCACTTGTGCAGTAGCATGTATAACCGCACTTGGATGCACACCGTGAGATGCGCTACGCGGGGTAGTATCCATTAACTGAGCGAGTTTGGCGTAACTAACATAGGGATTAGTAACAATGATTTTATTGCCTAAAAAATAAGGTGCATCGTCAGGGCTCAGTATCACCGCACTGGCTTGTGTTGTCTCAAGTTGAGAGCGATATTTCTTGTTCGCTAAAAATGCAATATGCCCAGTATGGGCATTTGCAAGTGTCGCTATTTTTTTAATTTCTAAAGCGCCATCACCTTGAAGCTCGGCGCTTAGAAGTTCCGCAATTTGCGAAAGCGTATAATTTTGCATAGAATTAATTATTTCTTACTTACAGCTGTTACAACTTTTTCAGAAAGATCAGTTACTTCTTTAGGATTAAAGTAAATAGTTGTGTCTTTTACCTTAACTTCGTCGAAGTCGCCATCTTTGGCAATTTCTTCAATAGTTTTAATAATTAAAGTCTGAACTTTAGCTAGCTCTTGATTTTGACGTGCTTTAATTTCCTGCTCTAATGGACGACCCTTTTCAGCAAGATTTTTTTGCATACCCTGAATTTTATCACGTAATGCGTCTTTTTGGTCTTGACTCATTGTGGTGCTTTCACGCTTAAACTTTTCTGCTTCAAAACGAATATCGCCTTGTAACTTTTCAAGCTCTTGACGACGCTCTGCAAATTCAGTTTGTAAAGACTGCTCAATTTTGGCCATTTGTGGAAGCTGCTTGTAAATTTCTTGCATATCTACAATACCCACTTTATGAGCAAAAGCATTAACTGATGTTCCCATCATAAGTGTAGCTAAAATCGCAACTGCTGTTGATTTGAATAATTTTTTCATAAAAAACTCCTTTAGAAAGTGTTACTAATATTAAAACTGATGGTCTTGGTATCGTCATCTTCTTCTTTTTGCAACGGATACGCAAAGCTGATCAGCATAGGACCCATAGGTGAGATCCATTGTAATGATAAACCGGTTGCAACCCTAAAGCGCATTGGGTCTGAGTAGTCATCTAATTTTGCACGCTCATCAATACCTAAGTTTTGATAACGATCAACGTTAAACTCGGTATCCCAGACGTTGGCTGCATCAACAAAGAAACTAGTACGTACTGAACTGGTATTTTCTTCATCTAAGAACGGTGTAGGAACAATAAGCTCCATACCTGCAACGGCTTTCGCGTTACCACCTATACGGCCTTGAGGAACAAGCACGTCAAACTCTGAAGCACCACCTATATTACCAGTGGTTGTACCATCGCCCGATGGCGTGCCTGGTATAGATTGTGGTACTCGTGATACCGCACGCGGTAAGATGGTATTTCTATCAAAGCCGCGTAATTCCATTTCTGTAATACGGAAGTACTCTTGGAATGGTAAAGTTTGCTCATACCCGTTGGTAGAACCATAACCATTACCATAACCTAATGCCGCACGCGTTGAGAACACCCAACGGTGATCGTTTGAAATCGGCCAGTAAAAACGTGAATCGTAATTTAATTTAAAGTATTTTAAATCTGAATTAGGCGTTGTGGCTGTCAGGTTTAATGTTTGTCTTGAGCCAGCTGTTGGGAATAAACCACGGTTTACCGTTACACGCGACCAACCTACACTTAACTCATACTTGGTAAACTCAAAGCCCGCATCAGGATTCTCTGGATCGAGGAAGGTTTCACGTAATACACGTGTTTGCTCATATTCAGCGATATCTGATAGTTCTTCTTCTATCCAACGAGCCCCAAAGTTAATACGATTTATAGCATCAATTGGAAAACCAATGTTAGTCCCAAGGCCATAACTTTTTGACTTATAGTCAATTAAGCTAAACTGGCTAGCATCGTAGTTACTGTAAAAAATGCTGCTGCCTTGCGATACGCCATCTGGCGTAAAGTAAGGGTCTGTGTACGACACACTGACACGCTCAGAGCCACGTGAGGTATTAATGTTAAAGCCAATTTGGTTACCTGTGCCTAAAAAGTTAGATTCAGTTACACCAATATTAAATTGCAGACCTAAGTACGAACCATAAGCAAGGCCGGCATTAAAGCTACCCGCAGATTGCTCTTTAACAGTAAAATCAACATCTACTTGGTCATCCACACCTGGAACAGGCACCACATTAAAGTCAACAGTTTCCATATAAGGTAAACGTTGAATTTGTAATTTAGAACGCTCAAGATTTTGGTTAGATAGCCATGCACCTTCAAGCTGTGTCATTTCACGACGTAGTACTTCATCAGCTGTATTTTGGTTACCACCTACAATAATTCGACGAACATAAACACGTTTTCCAGGGTCAACCGACAAAGTTAGTTGTACTTCTTGGTTTTCGTCATCAATTTCTGGAATGGTGCGTACTTCAGCGTTAGCATATCCAAAACGAGCTAAGTAACTTTTTATAAACTCTTCTGAAGAAGTCACCACCGAGCCGTTATAAAGCTCTCCGGTACGAAGTGGGATAACACTTTTTATTAGTTCTTCTCGGCCGAGTAAATCACCGATAAAATCAAAGCCTTTCACTTTGTATTTTACACCTTCGGTGATATTTGCCGTTACATAAACCGATTCACGTTCAGGACTAACTGATACTTGAGTTGAATCAATATTAAAACGCAAATAACCACGGTCTAAATAAAAGCTACGAATTTTTTCTAAATCGCCTTCAATGGTTTGTTTTTGATAGCGATCGCTACCCATAAACTGCCACCAAGGTAAATCTTGTTGCGACTCTGCAAGCTGAAGTAGCTCTTCGTTTGAAAAAAGTTCATTACCAACTAAGTTGATTTGACGAATAGAGGCTGCATCACCCTCATCAAACTCGAGTCTCAATTTAACTCGGTTACGTGGGAGCTTAGTGATACTTATGTCCACTTTTGCATTGTATTTACCAATGCTATGGAAAAACTCAACTAAGCCTTTTTCAATATTATCGATAACCGTTTTATCCAGCGGCTCGCCTTGACGAATATCTTGTTGATCAAGCGACTGGTTTAACTGCTCATCTTTAATGTCTTTATTGCCTTCAAATTCAATAAAGCTAATTGTTGGGCGTTCAGTTACTTTAAAAATAACGTTATTGCCATCACGCAACGCTTTTATATTGTCAAAGTGACCTGAGCGATAAAGTGACTTAATTGTTTTTGAAATTGTATATTCATCAACATTGTCGCCCACGTTGATAGGAATATGCGTTAATGCAGCACCAAGTGCGACACGTTGCAACCCTTCAACTTTTAAATCTTCAACAATAAAGGAGTTTTGGCCTAGGGCTGCAAAGCTTGCACCCAATAAACTTGAAACTACCAAATGTTTTTTTATAGCCATTTTATTATCTTTATCCTTTACAACTGTATTACCGCTTAGCATCGAAAACTAAATAGTTACGAGCTTTACAATCGTGTTCTAATTTGTCGTCACCACGCTTAAATACTACAAGCGCGATACATCATTGAACAAAGCGAAACATGTTAGAAAAATGAGTAGCAAGGCTCCCACTTTAAAACCAAACTCTTGTGTCTTTTCAGAGACTGGTTTTTTACGAAAAAGTTCAATTATGTAATACATTAAGTGCCCACCATCAAGCACTGGCAGAGGAAGTAAATTAAATACTCCCAAATTAACGCTGATCAAAGCTAAAAAGCTTAAAAATGCGACTAATCCGTAACTAACACTTGTGCCGGCACCGACTGCAATGCCGACGGGCCCACTCAAATTTTTTACTGATACTTGACCAGTAATTAAGTTACCTATCATGTCAAAACTCAGCGTAATTAAACGCCATGTTTCTTTTGTGCCCAGCACAATACTATCTAGTGGCCCATAATGTCTAGTCTCAACAAAATCATCAGGCCACTGCTCTACAACCGGAGCAACACCTAAAAAACCTTGTTCAACACCATTACTGACAACTCGGCTGTTTGGGGTCACTATTATTGTTTTTATACTATCTTGTCTTTTTACACTAAATTGTAAGGATTTGTTAGCCGATTGAGTAATAAGATTAACTAATTGCTGCCAACTGCTCATTGTTTCGCCGTTTACAGCCAAAATAATGTCGTCAATCTGTAAATTTGCCTGTTCAGCAGCAGAGTCTTTAGTAATCGCCGCAATAGTGAGTGTTGCTTGAGGGCGAAACGGCACAATCCCCAACGAGCTCAATGGCGGTACATCTTGCTGATCAAGCTTCCAACCATCGAGGTTGAGAATTTGCGTTGTTTGTTGATAATTTTCATTACGTAAAGTAACGGCAACACTTTTATCACCTAAGTGCGACATCAAAGAAAAAGTCGCATCTTGCCAATTAGCAATGTCGTCATCACCAATTTTAATTATTTGCTGAGTAGGCATAATGCCCGCTTGCTCTGCTCGGCTGCCTTCAACCACATTGCCTACAACCGGTTTTATAGTTTGTACACCCACCATATACATCACAGCTAGAGCAAAAATAGCGAATAAAAAGTTCGCCATGGGCCCTGCTGCCACAATGGCTATTCGCGCTTGAACAGATTTAGCATTAAACGATAAATGACGCTGATTGGCTGGTACTTCATCAACACGCTCATCTAACATTTTTACGTAACCACCGAGTGGGATTGCTGCAATCACATACTCAGTATTGTACTTGTCGTGCCATTTTAATAAGGGTTTACCAAAACCAATTGAAAAGCGCAGTACTTTAACGCCCGCCTTACGTGCCACCCAAAAATGACCATATTCGTGAACGGTCACTAAAATACCGAGCGCGAGTATAAACGAACCTAAATTCCAAAAAAAATCGAACATTTTAATGCACCACTTTTGTTATAAACTGCGTTGCGCTCATGCGTGCCAAACGATCACACTCTAAAATTTCATCGAGTGTTTGTACATTGGTAAACTTTGCAGCCTCTAACGTTTGCGCATTCACTTTATAAATATCAGTAAAACTAATTTGACCTTGTAAAAATGCATTTACAGCCATTTCATTGGCCGCATTTACCGTGGTGGTTGCACCCTGCCCCGCATCACACGCAGCAATTGCTAATTTTAAATTAGGATAACGAGAAAAGTCAGGTTTGGTGAACGAAAAATCACAAATATCAGAAAAGTTTAGCGGTTTAACTCCCGCATCAATTCGCTGTGGAAAAGCAAGTGCATGCGCTATTGGGGTGCGCATATCGGGGTTTCCCATTTGCGCTAAAATAGAGCCATCTTGGTATTGCACCATAGAATGGATAATACTTTGTGGATGAATCACCACATCAATATCGCTGGCATCACAGTTAAATAACCATTTAGCCTCAATAAACTCTAAACCTTTGTTCATCATCGTGGCTGAATCTACCGATATTTTTTGTCCCATTGACCAATTAGGGTGAGCAACCGCTTCACTGACGCTAACACTAGCAAGCGTATTAATGTCACGGTTTAAAAACGGCCCTCCAGAGCCAGTTAATAAAATTTTACTAACACCATGCTGCTCAAGCCGTGCTTGTCCTTGGGTGTTTTGTAACGCACTAGGTAAACACTGAAAAATAGCATTATGTTCGCTGTCGATGGGTAATAAAGTTGCTTGGTGTTGTTTCACTTTATCAATAAACAACTGACCCGACATCACCAATGACTCTTTGTTTGCCAGCAGCACTTTTTTACCCGCTTCGACTGCGCTCAAAGTGGGTAGTAATCCAGCCGCACCAACAATTGCTGACATCACAGTATCAACATCAACATGCGCACAAAGCTCACTCATAGCTTTCTCGCCATGCATTACTTGTGTTTTACTCATGCCTTTTAAAAGTTCACAAAGCTGCTTAGCGGCTTGCTCTGAAGCCATAACAGCATAACGAGGTTGATGAGCAAGACACAACTCAGCCATTTTTTTTGCATTTTGCCCAGCGGCTAATGCGAACACCTTGAACTGCTGTTGATTTCTTGCAACAACATCTAACGTGCTAAGACCTATCGACCCCGTCGCACCCAAAATAACCAGTTGTTGCACTGCACTCATAAACTCAGTGTCCAGGCAAAGCAAATAACAAACATCGGCGCTGCTGCAGTTAAGCTATCAATACGGTCTAAAATACCGCCGTGCCCAGGTAGGCAACTGCCGCTATCTTTAAGACCCGCTTCGCGCTTAAACATACTCTCTAGTAAATCACCTACCGCAGAGAATAAAGCAATAAATGCCGTCATTACTGCATAAATAGGCCATACAGAAGTATCAACGTTGGTGTAATAACAAAAAGCCAATACAAATAACACCGCAGCAACCACGCCACCAGCGAGGCCTTCTATGGTTTTATTTGGACTAACTTTAGGCATTAACTTATGTTTACCGAAACTTTTACCGGTAAAGTAAGCGCCAATATCGGCACTCCATACAATACCTAGCACCACTAAAATCAGCATAGAACCATAGTGTGTTGATTCTGTATATTGCGCACTACGCAGTGTATTAAGCGCAAGCCATAATGGAACCAATGTCAGTAAACCTGCAATACCGCGCATCACCAGTCCTTCATTCCAGCCTTTAGCCATCGCGGGATAACGCCACACTAAATAACTTGCAACTAGCCACCATGAAAACGATAAGGTAAATAGGTAATTAGCATCGCCAACAAGCTGACCATCTTGCCATAGGGTTTCTATAGGCCAATGTAAATTAAGTAAACCAAGTAATACAGCCACTAATAATACAAACGCACCGCGTTTTAGTTTATCGCATAGTCCCATAAAAGCAGACCATTCCCACGCGCCCATTAATACAATAGCACCCGCAAAATAACTAAATAACGTTAGTGGGGTGTAAAAAACCAAAGCCAGTGCTAATGGCGCTAGCACTAGTGAGGTTAAAATACGTTGTTTTAACAAAATGATGACCCTTAATCTATTTTAGGTTTGAGCGAGTAATTGTTTTATTTGTTCGCCCGTGCAACCAAAACGTCGCTCTCTGGCAACGTAACATGCAATGGCCTCTGCAAAAGCAGCTTCGTTAAAGTCAGGCCAAAGTGTATTGGTAAAATAAAGTTCAGCGTAGGCTGCCTGCCAAAGTAAAAAATTACTAATTCTGACATCGCCACCAGTACGGATCAGTAAATCTGGCTGAGCCTGATCTGCCATACTCATGTGCTGTGCAATATGTTCTTCTGTAATGTCTGCGGGATCAATTTCCCCGTTTGCTACTTGTAAAGCAACCTGCTTAGCAGCATGGGTCATATCCCAACGACCACCGTAATTTGCCGCTACATTTAAATGCAGGCCGGTGTTATTCGCTGTTAGTTCTTGCGCAGTATGTACTTTAGCGCGCAAGCTTTCAGAGAATCGAGATAAATCTCCAATGATGGTTAGTTTTACGTTATTTTTATGCAGCTTTTTAACTTCTTTACTTAGTACAAATAAAAAAAGCTCCATTAATGTATTTACTTCGTCTTCAGGGCGGCGCCAGTTTTCACTACTAAAAGCAAATAAGGTTAACGATTGTATCCCTAATTTAGTACAAAACTGCACAGATTGACGAACTGCATCCACGCCTTTTTTATGCCCATATACACGAGGCCTATTTCTAGCTTGTGCCCAACGCCCGTTCCCATCCATGATGATAGCAACATGTTTAGGCAAACATTGCTGTGAAATTGTATCAGCGTCTAGAACCATAAATTTTGTGTATTCCATAAAAAAACGCCGCCTAGTATACCCCAGACGGCGTTTCAAAACTAATAAATTTAACCTGTACCCGTGATAATAAATCTACTTTAAGCAGATTAATATACAGCCAACAACCTTGTATTTACTGACAATCAAGCCACTAGCAAAGAGTAAACATATTCTGTTACCCTTTAAAATCACACAATTATAGTAAACTGCGAAGACTGATAAACAGCAACTTAATTATTTAATTAAAGCTGTTTACTTGGGTCTAGAACAGTTATTAGATTTCCATCAACTCAGCTTCTTTTGCCGTTAGTTGCGTATCCATTTCTTTAATAAACTTATCAGTGATTTTTTGAATTGCATCTTCAGCTTGACGAGCTTCGTCTTCAGAGATGTCTTTATCTTTTAATAAGTTTTTAATATCGCCATTTGCATCACGACGAATATTACGAATAGCAACACGGCCGCCTTCTACTTCACCACGTACGATTTTAATTAAATCTTTACGACGTTCTTCAGTCAATGGAGGAAGTGGTACACGAATTACCGTACCTGCAGACATTGGGTTTAAACCAAGGTCAGAAGCCATAATCGCTTTTTCAACCGCTTGCGCTAAAGATTTATCAAATACACCAATAGCCAGTGTACGTGAATCTTCAATTGTTACATTTGCAACTTGATTTAAAGGCGTTGGTGCGCCGTAGTACGACACCATGATGCCGTCTAAAATTGCAGGATGAGCACGGCCAGTACGAATTTTAGATAATTGACTACCAAGTGCTGCTACACTTTTTTGCATGCGCGCTTGCGCATCTTTTTGAATATCGTTAATCACGGTTTAATCCTAATCTATTTACTTACTTCATCTGAGGCTTGTGAAGAAATAAGAGTTCCTTCTTCTTCACCCATTATTACGCGTTTTAATGCGCCTGATTTATTCATATTAAATACGCTCAATGGCATATTATGGTCGCGAGCAAGAGTAAATGCCGCTAAATCCATTACTTTTAATTCTTTTTCAATAATTTCATTGTAGCTTAAGTGACGGTAAAGTGTCGCTTCAGGGTTTTTAACCGGATCATCACTAAATACACCGTCCACTTTAGTCGCTTTGATTACCGTATCAGCTTCAATCTCAATGCCACGTAAACACGCTGCAGAGTCAGTAGTGAAGAACGGGTTACCCGTACCAGCGGCAAAAATAACAACGCGACCTGTTTTCAACAAGCTAATTGCTTCAGCCCAGTTATACGCATCACACACACCATTTAATGGGATAGCTGACATTAAGCGACAATTTACAAACGCACGGTGTAGCGCATCACGCATAGCTAGGCCGTTCATTACGGTTGCAAGCATCCCCATATGGTCACCGACAACACGATTCATGCCCGCTTCGGCTAATGAGCCACCGCGTAAAAAGTTGCCACCACCAATAACTAAACCCACTTCTACGTCGAGTTCTACGAGCTCTTTAATTTCCTGTGCCATACGGTCTAAAACTTTAGGGTCGATGCCGAAGCCTTCGTCTCCCATTAAAGCTTCACCACTTAATTTGAGAAGAACACGTCTAAAAATAGGTTTGCGATTGATAGTCATAGTTTTGGGGCCAACTTTTATTGAATTATGGATAAAAAATAACCGCGCTTATGTTAAACATAAAAGCGCGGTTATTTTAAAGAATTTCTAAGCGTGACGCAAAAGCAAATAGTACTTTAATTGCATGTATTTTCCTTTTGCATCACAAATAGTATGTCTTACTGACCTTTAGCAGCTGCAATTTGAGCAGCAACTTCAGCAGCAAAATCTTCTTCTTTCTTCTCGATACCTGCACCAACTTCCATACGTACAAAGCCAGTAACTGTTGCGTTTTTCTCTTTAAGAATTTCGCCAACAGATTTTTTCGGTTCCATGATGAAAGCTTGACCAGTAAGAGAAACCTCACCAGTAAATTTCTTCATACGACCAACAACCATCTTCTCAGCGATTTCAGCAGGCTTGCCTTCATTCATCGCAATATCGATTTGTACTTGCTTTTCTTTTTCAACAACATCAGCAGGTACGTCATCTGGCGTTAGATAATCTGGGTTTGAAGCAGCAACGTGCATTGCAACGTGCTTAAGTGTTTCTTCATCAGCAACACCAGCAACAACAACACCAATACGCTCGCCGTGACGGTACTCAACTAGTTGTTCACCAGTGATGTACTGAAGACGACGTACATTGATGTTTTCACCAATTTTAGTTACTAGCTCAACACGGTCTTCTTCGAACTTAGCTTGTAAGTCTTCGATAGATGAAGTGTCAGCGATAGCAGCATCTGCAACTTTGTTAGCAAATGCTAGGAAGCTTGCATCTTTAGCAACGAAGTCAGTTTGACAGTTAACTTCTACAAGTACTGCAACACCCGCGTTTTGCTTGATGATGATAGTACCTTCAGCAGCGATGTTACCTGCTTTCTTAGCAGCCTTTGCAGCACCACTCTTACGCATGTTTTCAATCGCTAACTCGATGTCACCATCAGTTTCAGTTAACGCTTTTTTACAATCCATCATGCCAGCGCCAGTACGCTCGCGTAATTCTTTAACTAGGGCAGTAGTTACAGCCATTAGTAAATCCTCAAATCTGAAATCAGGTTTAGATAAGCGGGTTACCCGCTCCACAAGAATAGCAAGTCTTCACCTTTAAAAGATGAAGACTTGATGACAGCTAATTACTCAGCTTCTACGAAGTCATCTTTTTCAGCTTGAGCAACGATGTTACTCTCACGGCCTTCAGTGATCGCAGCTGCAACAGCACTAGTGTAAAGGTTGATTGCACGGATAGCATCATCGTTACCAGGTACGATGTAATCAACACCGTCTGGGTTAGAGTTAGTATCAACGATTGCAACAACTGGGATACCTAGGTTGTTAGCTTCACGGATAGCAATGTGCTCGTGGTCAGCATCGATTACAAAGATAGCGTCTGGAAGGCCACCCATGTTTTTAATACCACCAAGGCTCTTTTCAAGCTTTTCCATTTCACGAGTAAGCATTAACGCTTCTTTCTTAGTTAACTTCTCGAAAGTTCCGTCTTGGCTTTGAGCTTCAAGGTCTTTAAGACGCTTGATTGATTGACGAACTGTTTTCCAGTTAGTCAACATGCCGCCTAACCAACGGTGGTTAACGAAGAATTGATCGCTTTGTAAAGCAGCTTCTTTCACTGCTTCGCTTGCTGCGCGCTTAGTACCAACGAAAAGAACTTTACCTTTGTTTGCAGCAGCACCAGATAAAAACTTAAGTGCAGTGTTGAACATTGGTACAGTTTGCTCAAGGTTGATGATATGTACACGGTTACGTGCGCCGAAGATGAAAGGCTTCATCTTTGGGTTCCAGTAACGTGCTTGGTGACCAAAGTGAACACCAGCTTGAAGCATATCGCGCATTGAAACGTTTGCCATTTTGTAAATCCTCTAAGTTGTTTAGGGTTAGGCCTCCACATATCCCATAGCACCAACACCGCAGTTAAATGAAACTGAAATGCACCCAAGTGTATGTGACGATACGTGTGTGTGTTAAAATAAAATTGTGTTTGCCTTAAATACAAAAAATCATTTAAGAATTTATTTGTAAAAAGACGGCGCGCTTTATACCATATTAAAAATAAATACTCAACGTCTCGTGCAAAAATTGTGCGACGATAATCATCTAAAAACGCAACTTTGGAGCCTCAATGAGCGCTGTGATTAAGACCCCTGAAGAAATCGAGAAAATGCGTGTAGCCGGCCGTTTGGCTGCTGATGTGCTAGAAATGATCGAACCACATGTGGTACCAGGTATCACCACCGATGAGCTAAATACAATTTGTCATGATTATATTGTTAATGTGCAAGATGCCGTTCCTGCTCCTCTTAATTATCATGGTTTTCCAAAATCAATTTGTACCTCAGTAAATCATGTAATTTGTCACGGTATTCCGAACGACAAAGCATTAAAAGAGGGTGACAGTGTAAATATTGACATCACCGTTATCAAAGATGGTTACCACGGTGACACATCAAAGATGTTTCATGTAGGCACGCCTAATATTCAGGGTAAACGCCTTGCAGAAGTTACTCAAGAAAGTCTATACCTTGCCATTAAAATGGTAAAACCGGGTGTTCGCCTTGGTGATATTGGTGCAGCTATTCAAAAATATGCAGAGAGCTTTAACTACTCTATCGTTCGTGAATACTGCGGCCACGGCATCGGTAGCGAGTTCCATGAAGAACCACAGGTAATGCATTACGGTAAAGCAGGTACTGGCGAAACATTAAAAGCAGGTATGTGTTTAACCATCGAACCTATGGTAAATGCGGGCAAACGCCAATGTAAATTACTTAAAGACGACTGGACTGTGGTAACAAAAGACCGTAGTTTATCAGCTCAATGGGAACACACCTTACTTGTAACTGAAAATGGTGTTGAAATTTTAACACTACGATCAGATGATACAATCGATAGAATTATCGAACATTAATTTAGTGTGCGCTTAATCGCGGTATTAGCAGGTTTTTACTGTATATCGCTAAAGCGATTTGCTGTAAGGGAATAATATAACTTATTACCCTTACAGCAAAAATATTATAAAAATAAATATCAAACTTACAATGCAATCCATATATAGGAGCCAGCCTAAGTGGCATTACCTAACAAAGTAAAAAAGTTGCTTAATGATGCTGAGCAATTAAGCGATTACCGTGATTGCTCCGCCTATTTCTATAAATGGTTGCATAATGAATTCTCAAAACAACCTGTTGGTAAATTAATTAATGCCCGTGCAGAATTTATTGACCGGCTGCTAATCAAACTTTTTCAGGTTTATGATTTAGCTCACGAACCAGACTTGGCCTTAATTGCAGTAGGTGGTTATGGTCGTGGCGAGCTACATCCCTACTCCGACATTGACTTTTTATTACTTGTTACGAAACAGCCTAATGATGATATTTGCGAAAAAATTGGCCAATTCGTTACTATGTTGTGGGATCTTAATCTCGAGATAGGCCATAGTGTTCGTACTATTGAACAAGCCATAGATCAAAAACGTGAAGACGTTACCTTTGCCACCAGCTTATTAGAAAGCCGTCTTATTTTTGGCAATCATATTGAGTTTGAAAAACTCAAAAACCATATTATTGAAACACCAGTATGGGGCTCAGGTGAATTTTTTGTCGCAAAAGTACAAGAACAGAACCTGCGCCACAGAAAATGTCACGGTACAGCCTACAATCTAGAGCCGAATATAAAAGAAAACCCAGGGGGTCTACGCGACCTGCAAACTATTATTTGGGTCGCTAAAAAGCACTTCAGAGCCGAAACGTTGCAAGAGCTAATTAGCCACGGCTACCTGACCCATGAGGAATATCAAGAGCTGTTAGAATGTCTTGAAAATTTATGGAACATCCGCTTTGCACTGCATTTAGCCGCAGGACGTTCAGAAAATCGCTTATTGTTTGATCACCAACCCCAAGCTGCCGAAATATTGGGCTTTGGTAGTGATGGTAAAGCCTCGGTTGAACGCATGATGAAGCGTTTATTCAGAATCATGAGCCGAGTACGTGAGCTTAACCAAATGTTGCTTTCATACTTTGAGCAAAGTATTTCGCCAGACAGCAGCCAAGCGACCGTTGAAGAACTCGATCGCAACTTTGAGCGCGTTGGCCATCAAATTCGGGTTAAAAGTCCGTCAGTATTCTTTAGGCGCGACCAACTTTTTGTGTTGTTTGAGCATATTGCTGACCACCCAGAAATTACCCATATATACCCAAGCACTATTCGCACTATTCGCCAGGTTCGCCGTCGTTTATTAGGCGATCTACAAGACTACGCGGCCTGCCGAGAAGCTTTTTTACGCATTATAAAGCACCCTAATGGTATGGGACGTGCTTTTACGCTGATGCACAAACATGGCATGATTGCCGCCTATTTGCCGCAGTGGCGAAATATCTTTGGGCAAATGCAATTTGATTTATTTCACGCCTACACAGTTGATGAACATACCCACAAGCTAATCAATAATATTTATCAGTATTTTGATAAAACCGGGATTAGCGAATTCCCAATTTGCAGCGAAATTGTCACGCGCATGGATAAACCTGAGCTGCTGTATTTAGCCGGTATTTTCCACGATATTGCTAAGGGCCGTGGGGGCGATCACTCTGAACTGGGCGCTGTTGATGCCATTGCCTTTTCTAAATTGCATGGCTTTGCATCATCCGATGGTAAGTTAATTTCTTGGCTTGTTGGCAACCACTTACTTATGTCGGTAACGGCGCAGCGTAAAGACATAAACGACCCAGATGTAATAAAAGATTTTGCATCGCGCGTAAAAACAGAGCGTCAGCTCGACTACCTCTATTGTTTAACGGTCGCCGATATACGTGCCACCAATGACAACTTGTGGAATGACTGGAAAAACACGCTATTACGTGAGCTTTACTTGCATACACAACGTGCTTTGCGCCTTGGGCTTGAAAACCCTATGGATCAACGCGACCAAATTCGAGATAAAAAGCATCAAGCTAAGCAGCGCTTACTTAATTTACATTATCATGAAGATCAAATTGACTTAATTTGGAGCCGTTTTAAGGCTAATTACTTTACCGCTTTTAGTGAACAACAAATTTCGTGGCATACAGAGCACTTGCTCAAATGTACCGACTTGAGTCTACCCAGTGTTATTGTCTCTAATAAGGCAATGCATGGCGGTACTCAAGTATTTGCATACAGTCCTTACTCAGGAGCGTTATTCGCTCGATTAGTCAGTGTTATTGGCTCTAAAAAAGCACAAATTCAACATGCCCAAGTACTCACCACCAAAGATGGCTACGTACTATTTAACTTCGTTATTTTAGAAGTTAATGGCGACCCAATTGCCAGTAGCCGTGCGCAATCGATTAAACGCGGATTAGAGCAAGCATTGAATGATCCGCGAAAAAAAATACGCTTCAAAAAGAGCCGTTCACAACGTTTTAAAGATTTTAATATTAAGCCTAAGATTGTACTACGCCCGCACCCTCGTAAGGATCGTAGTTTAATAGAAATTCAAGCGGTTGATATACCTGGACTATTAACTAAAATAGCCGAGGTTTTTCAAGCTTACTTACTCCACATACATGCCGCACGCATTACCACGGTAGGCGAGCGCGCAGAAGATTTCTTTGTGGTATCTAATAACGAATATCAAGCGCTGACTGATGAAGAGCAAGCAAAAATTCATCAGGCATTACGTAAAAAACTCAACGCCGAAATTGAATAAGAGGACACTATGTCAGATTTAAAAACCATGATTGAAAATGCGTGGGATAACCGCGACAGTATTAGCCCAGCAACCGTATCAAGCGATGTTAAACAAGCAATTATTGATGCACTTGAGCTACTAGATAGTGGCGCAGCGCGTGTTGCAGAAAAAATTTCTGGCGAATGGGTTGTTCATCAATGGCTTAAAAAAGCCGTGCTACTTTCATTTAGAATTCGTGAAAACCAGCCAATGAATGATGGCGTAAATCAATTTTACGACAAAGTACCGCTTAAATTTAGCGACTACACACCAGAACAGTTTCAACAAGGCGGCATGCGCGTAGTACCAAACGCCGTAGCCCGTAAAGGCAGCTTTGTAGGGAAAAATGTTGTGCTAATGCCATCGTATGTAAACATTGGCGCCTACGTTGATGAAGGCACTATGGTTGATACATGGGCCACGGTGGGCTCATGTGCTCAAATTGGTAAGAACGTACACTTATCAGGCGGTGTGGGCATAGGTGGCGTTTTAGAGCCGTTACAAGCAAATCCTACCATCATTGAAGACAACTGTTTTATTGGCGCTCGTTCAGAAATTGTTGAAGGGGTTATTGTTGAAGAAGGTGCGGTTATTTCAATGGGTGTTTACATTAGCCAAAGTACCCGTATTTACGACCGTGAAACCGGTGAAATTCATTATGGTCGCGTACCAGCCGGTGCCGTTGTGGTTCCGGGTGCACTGCCTTCAAAAGATGGCACGCATAGTTTGTACGCTGCGATTATTGTGAAAAAAGTTGATCAACAAACCCGTGAAAAAGTAGGTATTAACGCCCTGCTTCGCTCAATTGATGATTAAAAAGCAGTTGTAAGTTTTTAGCTGTAAGCGCTAAGCAGGTTAATATTAAACGTGGATTGGGTTGAGTAAAACGAAACCCAACAACATATTAAAGTTAAGTGTATTCGCTAAAATTTAATTACATACAGAAAAAGCTCTAAGCTTGTATAGGTTTAGGGCTTTTTTAGTGCTTTTAAAATACCTTCTCACAAACCTGTACCCTTTAATCGCGTTGCTTTGTTAGATACCTGCATCTATAGTGAATAAACGCATAATTCGATTATCGAGGATAAGTTGTTGCGCCTTTTCGTTTTAGGTTGGTTGGTGTTATTTGGTTCAACGCAGGCTATGGCTAATGATTTTACATCGTTTGAAGCTAAACTTAACGAAGCCGAAGATTATCTTGTTGTTAATCCTGCACAATCAATAATTATTCTTGAGAACCTCAAAGAGCTAGATAAGGCTCCTGCTGCGTTATTTATTCGTTGGCATTTGCTTTATGCCCGCACAGCCGTCCCCACCAGCCATTACGATCGGCTTTATAAATCGATTGACGCTATATTTCAGCATCATCAAGCTGACTATTTCAAGCAAAAATTGACCCCCATTATGAGTAATGCCAGTCAGTTAAGCTGACTGGCATTTTTCTTTTTAGTCGGATACTTCTTTGGCTTTGGCTTTACCCATCTTGGGTAGCTCCTGTCTTCTCGCCTTTCTGGTAACAAGAAGAAGCTCATTTTCGTGAGTAAGGCATTGTATGCTTTAGGAATATTGCCTGGACTGCTCAACGATACAGTAACGAAGAAGTGTGTAATAGCCATTGAACAGCTGGTAAAACTGAGTTGATTGGGTAACACACCTCCTAATTTCCCTGCTGCTGCCGTCATTCCTTGCCTGATTAAGTTATAGCACAGCAGTACGCCCCATAGTTCTTGCCTAATCATATCTGGGCGTTTACTTCTTAGCGTATATTCGCTGTTAAGAAGTGATTGCTTCATCTCGCGGTAGCCCAACTCAATTTCCCATCGGTATCGATATAATTCAACCATCTCATCACCTGGAAATCGCATTGGGTCTACCATTGACGATAACATTCGATACGTTTTCCCTTTTATCGTTTTCGTGACTAATCTTGCTTCGACGTATTCAGGCAAGTCAGTGAATTTCTTCCTTGCCTGTGGTGTGCTGGTTAAACGTATATGCTGGTCCTGTTTGCTAAAGCTACGTAGCACCTCATACTGAAGGTCTTTTTTCGCGGGTATCATCCAGTGTCTTTGCTCACCTGCTTGATGCCAACGATTTAGCAGACCAAGAGAGTAATATCCCTTATCAAACAGCGTTAAAGAATTATTTGGGGTTGTGCTTACCAACTCCTCGGCCAACTTCATTTCATTGGTGCGGTAACCCGAGAAGGCGCTATTGATAAGTTGATGGCTGGTGATTTCCATGTGGCAAACCATACGGATCTGAGGATAAGTATTCTCTCTATGTTGATTACTCTGTGTCTCAAACACTTCATGATTTTCCTGCGTATCAGCCGTTCGCCAGACAACACCATCAACAGCCAGCAAATTTAATCCAGCCCAGGTTTCAAATTGATTAGACTCATAGCTATGCTTTGCCATCACTCGAAACACCTCTCGAACAGCGTCTTCCCCCAACCTCTGTCTTGCCTGAACCAACGCACTGGGCGCGACCAATGGTTTCTTATCGGGCAACATAATGTCCATTTGTGTGGCAATATCCCAAACCGATTTCTGACGATATAAAGACATGCCGATAATTGACCACAGAATCGTTTCAAGCGGCAATCTTCTTTTACGAATGGTAGCCACACCAGCTTGTTCAAAGCCTTGCTGAATAAGTTGAGGGGAAAGTAGCTCAGCATATTTTTCGAATGTATGAAAACTACCACAAGAGTTAAAAGCGACCGCTAATTCATTTTCAAAGCGCATAAAAAAATCCGATACCAGAGACAGATATCGGATTTTGAAAGCGTTAAAAAGATCAGTCAACCGATCAAAAATATTCTTAACTGATCGGCATTAC